>JAABUN010001043.1_pt1 | contig 65861 bp, 66 predicted proteins | sample 5559311 | NCBI WGS metagenome assembly JAABUN01 (sample SAMN10711877, study PRJNA513370) | rock metagenome | isolation source: Antarctica rocks | place: Antarctica: Victoria Land, Siegfried Peak sud
CCTGGCGACCTTGCGGCGAACGGCGGCGTTTTTGCTCACGCACAGTGCTGAAGGGACTACGAGAAGCAGCGTGCGCGGGCGCAAGAAGACCGCCGCATGGAGCCGAGCCTACCTGCTACGAACTCTCACTATTTAGATGCGCTCGCCCTGATTTGGCCCCTTCCGTGCCCTGCGCGACGGGGCGTTTCAGGCGGCGGGCGGAGCCGGGGGCGCGTCGCCCGCAGCGCCGCTTGCGGGCTTTTTGGCGCGGGACTTTCGCACCACCAGGCGCGGCACGCGCGCGGCCTGGGGTGAGCGCGCCCCGAACGCGGCGACGACACCCGCCTTGAACTTGACGGCGAACGCTTCGATGCCCGCATCGTCGTCCTCGATCATTCGGTCCCGCGCGCCCATTTGCAGGCCCATCTGGGTGTTCAGCATCACCCGTCTCGGCCCGGCAATGGCCTTTCCGTTCGCGTTTCGCGCTCCCACTGTCCGGCATCCACACCGGCAAGCCCTTGTGATTGGGCAAGTTTCTCTAACGCGGCTGCCATGCGTTTTCCTTGACTTGACTCTGAACCAGTAGCCTCATCAAGAACGGTGACGTGAACGTTAACCGCTTTGCCCGGTGCAAGATGACGCGGCGCATCCCCACTCCATTCAATAAGATTGTCACGCAAAACGGCTTCATAGGTGGTTGACATATTCAAAAGTACATCCAGTCCTTTGTCATTGTCACGCCGCGTGCAGCCACCGAACGTCCGGTCAGCGGCACGCCCCGCACGACAAGGAAACAACATGCATACGGAAAGCACGGGGCGTGTCCGCTGCACCGGATTGTTTGGTGGCTGCCTTGTGTCACTTCTGGGCGGCACTCAGCACCAGTTGGAACAACTCTTCGGGGTTGTTGGTGCTCCCGAACGCCCCCCGCTTCCGCGCCTCGTCCCGCAGTTGAATGGCGCGCGGCCCGGCGTAGAGAATAAAGGGCGTGGCGTCTCCACGCTTCCGCAACTCCTCCAATAGCGTGAATCCGGCTTGGCTGTCGGGCGCACGCCCCATGTCGGAGATGATGGCGGCGTACCTGCCAGGCCGCACCTTTTCGAGCGCGTCCTCAGTGGACATGCTGAGGGTGAACTCGATGCCCAACGCCTCCAACGCCCTGCGCTCATACACGTTGTTGTTCGGGTTGTCGTCCACCCACAGAACTATGGCCTCGGACAGCCTGCGGATGGACTGGCGCTTGACAGCCTCCGTGACGACGGCGGCTATCTCGCGCGCCCTCTGCCCCTCGACGGCGGGCTGTTGGGTAGTCGCTTCGGCTCTGGCCGCCGCCGCGCCTAAGTTCGCCGGAAAACTCGCCCACGTCACTGAGGAACTTCTTGAGCGGCTTGCCGAAGTAGACAGCGAGGAACAGAGCCAGGAGAGGCCAAGACACAGCGGCGACAAGCGACGCGACGGCCTTTATCAGTTCCGTCGTCTTAACCGGGTCCACTAATACTGCTCCCCACCCACACGCGAGCCTCCAAAACGCGACACAAAACTAGCAGCAACCGAACATTGTGCTATACAAAAAGTTTCTGCATAGCGCGTTTCTGGGTGATGATATGCAGAATCCGGGCGGCGGGAACGAGCCGCGCCGAGGTCACTTTGTGCAGCCTTTGCCGTTTGTTGGCCGGGGCGGCGGACGTTCCCTGCCCCGACCGACATTTTCCTTTAAGGCAGCAGGAAGACCTGTTCGAGCAAACGAACGGGCTGGCCGCCCTGACCGGCGTCGGTGGGGGTGATGAGGTAGTCCTGCATCATGGTCTGCCAGCGGGTGTGGACTTCGGACTGAGCCAGGTAGGCGCAGGCGGACTCCCAATCGTCGCATTCCAGGTAGCCGAACTCCGTCCCGTCGTCTTGCAGCCACAGGCTGTAGTTGCGAAGGCCGGCCGCTTTGAGTTCGGCGGCAAGTTCCGGCCAGATCGGGTCGTGAAGCCGACGGTACTCGGCCAGTTTTTCGGGCCGGACCTTGAGCAATAATCCCACACGCTGCATGACGCCTCCCCGCTCTTCTCTTCAGGAATCTTTGCCCGCGTTTTGTTCGTTTTCGGCCGGGGCGATGGTGTAGTACTTGACCGCATCGCGCAGGCCGACGCGGATGGTGTCGCCGGAACGTACCTCGAACTCGGCGTCGTTGCGGCTCGGCTTGTATTTGGTGAAGGCGAGGTGCCGCGCCTCCTCGACGTTCTCGGCCTCCATCAATTCCTCGATGTACTCGTCCTTGCCGAAGTAGTAGCGGACCTGAAACGCGGGCATGGTCTTTCTCCTTCCCAACGCGCGCGCGGATTACGCGGCAGCCAGTTTGCCGCCGGGGCCGGTCGCGGCGGACGGGGCCGACAGCGTGGCGGACAATTTTTCCGACTCGAAGTGGGACAAGAACTGCTCGAACATCGCGGGCGTGGTGGCCTTTTCACGGGCGGTTTCCAGCGTCACCGTTCCGTCGGAAACGAGCCGGGCGAGGCTCTGGTCGAGCGACATCATGCCCTGTTTCAGACCGGTCTGGATGGTCGAGGTCAGTTGAAATGTTTTGCCCTCCCGAATCTGGTTGCGCACCGACGACACGGCGACCAGGGTCTCGAACGCGGCCACGCGCCCTTTTCCGTTGTCGCGTTTGAGAAGCGCCTGCGAAACGATGCCGACCAGGTTGACCGCTAATTGAACGCGAATTTGCTGCTGCTGGTGGGTCGGGAACACGTCAATGATGCGGTCCACGGTTTGCACGGCGTCGGTCGTGTGCAGGGTGGCGAAAACGAGGTGGCCGGTTTCGGCCGCCGTGATTGCTAAGGAAATCGTTTCCAGGTCGCGCATTTCACCGACAAGGATCACGTCCGGGTCCTGGCGCAGAACGTGCTTGAGCGCCTGGGCAAACGAGTGCGTGTCGGTTCCCAGTTCGCGCTGGTTGATGAGGGATTTGTCGTCCTCATACACGAACTCGACCGGGTCCTCGATGGTCATGATGTGCTCGGCCCGGCTCTGGTTAATGTAGTTGATCATGGCCGACAAACTGGTGGACTTGCCGCAGCCGGTCGGCCCGGTGACGAGCACGAGGCCGCGCGGGCGCTCGCAAAAGTCGCGGCAAATGTCGGGCAGGCCAATCTCCTCCATGGTGCTGATGTGGAACGGGATCGCGCGCGCCACCAGCCCCATGTTGCCCCGCTGCTGGAACACGTTGACGCGGTAGCGGGACACGCCCGGAATTTCGTGGGAAAAATCGAGTTCGAGGTCGCGGTGGAAAACCGCGCTTTGGGCCGGGGTAAGCAGGGTCTCGATCAGGGCGGCGACCGAATCGTGCGTGAGCGCCTCGGCATTGATCGGGTGCAGGTCGCCGTAGATGCGAAAAAGCGGCGGCGAGTCGGCTTTCAGCACCAAATCCGACCCGTCGAACTTGATGATCGCCGACAGCAGTTGGGTGATGTCGTAGGGCATGATCGCTTTTCTCCTTTTCAGCAGTCCGCCGAGGCCGGCTGCAAAACGATGCCCAGGCGCGCGGCGCGCTCCTGAAGGTAGGGCGGGTTCGAGCTTTTGGCGAGCGCGTGTTCCAGCGTGATTGTTTTCTTTTGCAGCAGGCCGAGCAAAAACTGATCGAGCGAAATCATGCCTTGGTCCGAGCCGGTTTCGATGATCGAATAGAGTTGGTGCGTTTTTGCCTCCCGAACCAGCGCGCGGATCGCGGGCGTGGCGATCATTATTTCAAAAGCCGGCACGCGGCCGGGCCGGTCGGCGAGCGGCAGCAGGGTTTGCGACACGACCGCTTGAAGCGTGACCGCTAATTGGGCGCGAATCTGCTCCTGCTGCTCCGGCCCGAACACGTCAATGATGCGGTCAATCGTTTGCGGCGCGTCGGTGGTATGGAGGGTGGCAAAAACGAGGTGGCCGGTTTCGGCCGCCGTGATGGCGAGGGCGACGGTTTCCAGGTCGCGCATTTCGCCCACCAAAATCACGTCGGGGGCCTGCCGCATGACGTGCTTGAGGGCGTCGGCGAAGGTGTGGGTGTCCTGACCCAGCTCGCGCTGCTCGACCGCGCACTGTTTATCCCCGTGGACGAACTCGACCGGGTCCTCGATGGTGATGATATGGCACCGCCGGTGCGTGTTGATGTGGTCAATGCAGGCGGCGAGCGTGGTTGACTTGCCGCTTCCGGTCGGGCCGGTCACAAGGATCAGGCCGCGCGGCAGCATCGCAAGGTCTTTCAAGATCGGCGGCAACTCCATCTCGTCAATGGTCTTGCAGCGCGTGGGGATGACGCGCAGCACGCCGCCCACGCTGCCTCGTTGGCGCAGCACGTTGACGCGGAACCGGGCGACGCCCTCGATTTCGTGGCTCATGTCCAGTTCCATCTCGTCGGCGAAACGCTCGCGGCGCTCGGCGTTCAGGAGCGAAAACATCAGCGCCTCGGTGTCGGGAGGCGTCAGGCGGGGAAGCGGGAGCCGGTGCAGCGCACCGTGAATGCGGATGACGGGCGGCTCGCCGACGCGCAGATGCAGGTCCGAGCCTTCGCGCGAAACGAGGGTGCGCAGCAGATCATCAAGCGGAGGCAGAGACGAAACGGGCGGCGGGGGGGCGGCCGGAGATGCTTCCGAACCGTTGGGCGAAGTGACCACGTTCACGGGTGCTTTTCCCTTCTTCGGGCGGGCGCGTGGTGTCACGGGCGCGATGCGCGGGTTTCCCAAGGGGTCCCGCGCCGAGCGCGACGGCGCACCCGAACTTTCGCGCTGATTATACTACCAGGCAGGCCCGGAAGGGAAACTGCTCGTTTCTGCGGTCGCCCTCACCCCCGCAGCGGATAAAATACGTTTGCGTGCTCCCGCCCAGGGTGCGCTCCCACCCGTGATCCCCAAAAACTCGACTCCGCCCCGCCCTGCTCCGGCCGCCGAACGTACCAAAGGCACCAAACGCGCTTTTTACGTTGGCCTGGGCGTGCTCGCGCTGCTTCTGGCCTCCTTACCGTACCTTGTCGGGTGGCTGCGAACGCCGCCCGGCTTGGTTTATTCCGGGCTGGTTTACAACGTTGACGACTCGGCCGTGTATTTGTCGTGGATGGATCAGGCGCGGCGCGGTCACTTTTTTCTGCGCAACCAGTTCTCGACCGAAGCCCAAAAAGGCGTTTTGTTCAACCTGTTCTTTTTGCTGCTCGGCAACGTGGTGCGTTTTACCGGCCTTGCGCCCGCCGTGGTCTACCAGGCAGCGCGCGTGATCGGCGGCGCGCTGTTGCTGTGGGCCGTGACCGGTCTGCTGCGCGCGACGTTGGCCGACACGCGCGCCCGGCGGATCGCCTTCGCGCTCACCTGTTTCGGTTCAGGCCTGGGCTGGCTGTGGAGCGGCGGCACGCCCGAACGCGGCCCGATTGATCTGTGGCAGCCGGAAGCGATCACGTTTTTGTCGCTGTACTTTTCGCCCTTGTTCACGGCCGCGCTCGCCCTCATGGTCGTGTTCGTGACGGCTGTTTTGCATTCTGAGCGAACTGCCCGGCTGCGCCACGTATGGCCCGCCGCGCTCGCGGGCGCGCTGCTGGGCAATTTTCACTCCTACGACGTGATCCCGCTGTTCGCCACCTGGGGCGCGTACCGCGTGGTGGACGATGCGCGCCGACGCCGCCTGGACGTTTCCGGCTGGACCCGCCTGATCGTCGCGGGCCTCGCCAGTCTGCCCACGACCGCCTACCAGTACTACGCCTTGCGCGTCGAGCCGGTTTTTTTCTACCGCGCGTTCGCTTCCAAAACACTGACGTCGAAGCCCTGGTGGGTGCTGCTTGGCTTCGGCGTTCTCGCGCTTCTCGCCTGCGGCTTGATCGTCCACGTCACGGTTCGGCGAGGAAAAAATACCGTGCGCGGCCTGTTCGTGGATGAAACGGCTTTGCGGCTGATGGCGACGTGGGCGGTCGCGGGCGTTCTCGTCGCGTACGTGCCGGTCGCGTTTCAGCGCAAACTACTGATGGGCGTTCACGTTCCGCTGTGCGTACTGGCGGGCGCGGCGCTCGCGCATCTGACGGCCCGGCTGCCGGGCAACCTGCCGCGCATCGCCGCGCTTGGGGCCATTCTGCTGACCCTGCCGACGAACTTGTGGTTCGTCACGCGCGATTTGGGCCGCTTGACCGAGAACGTCGGCTCGACCGACCACCGGCCGTACCTAACACGGGCCGAAAACGACGCTTTGCTGTGGCTGCGGGCGAATACCGAGCCGTCGGATGCCGTCCTGGTGGCACCCGACCCAACTGCGCATCTACGCTTCCCGTATCGTCCCCTCCTGCCCCACCTGTCCGTGTACGTTCCCGCCATCGCCGGAAACGTGGTCTACAACGGGCACTGGGGTGAGACCCCTGATTTCGTGCGCAAACTCGGCGAGATGCTCGCCTTCTTCAAAGCGAACGCTTCGGACGAAAAGCGCGTTGCTTTGCTGCAAAGCAACGACGTTCGCTACGTTCTGCAACTCAACGCCCTCAGCCGCGAGGACCTGAAGGATGCCGACGGAACCGTGGTTTACGCCTGCGCCCCCTGGCCCGCGCGCGCGCCCGCCCCGCCCTACCTCACGCCCGTGTACGCGAACGCCGAGGTGACGATTTACCGCTTCACGCCTTAGAAAGACGCTTGTTCCGCCATGCCCGCCGCGCCCACCCATGACCTGCCCGCCGCCGCCTTTCGCCGCCTCGACGAGTCGCCCGACGAGGACTTTTACGCCGCTGCGCGCCTCGTCACCCACATTGACGATGCGGCCGTCGCCGCCGTGACGCAGTTGTACCGCGAGTTTTTTCCGGTCGGCGGCGGGGTTCTTGACCTGATGAGCAGTTGGATCAGTCATTTGCCGCCCGACGTTTCTTATTCGCGCGTCGTCGGGCTGGGGATGAACGAAGCCGAACTGCGCGCTAATTCGCGCCTCGACGATTGGCTCGTCCAGAACCTGAACGAGAACCCGGCTTTGCCGTTCGCGGACGCTGCCTTCGACGCGGTCGGCATCTGCGTTTCCATCCAGTACTTGACCGACCCGGTCGTCGTCCTGCGCGAGGTCGGGCGGGCGCTGCGACCCGGTGCGCCGCTAGTCATCACGTTTTCTAACCGCTGCTTCCCCACCAAAGCCGTGGCCGCATGGCAAACGCTCGGCGACCGGGAACACGCACAACTCGTCGCTCATTACCTGCGCGCGGCCGGCAATTGGGAAGACATCCAGGCGCTTGACCGCAGCCCGCGTTCGGGCCGCTCGGACCCGCTGTTCGCCGTCGCGGGCCGCCGCCGAAAAGCGTTCTGAAGCGGGCGGCACTTGCCGAGAAGACGCCGCGCCGCTTATCATTTGGCCGGAGGGCTGCTCAACGTGTTTTCACCCCGGCGGATCATTGCCTTGATCGTTTGCGTGCTCCTGGTCGCCATTGTGCTTCAAGCGATTTTGCCAGCCGTCGGGATTCCCAAGAGTCGCTTGCTGCCGCCGCCGCAGGCTTTCGCGGCGGCGAAGGGCAAAACACGCGGAATCGTCACGGGCACGGACACCGAGGGCACGTCCAACCCGTTTAAAGTCGGCGAAGGCGAACGCTACTACTACATTGACTACACGTTCCAGGCGCGCGTGCCGCCCATGCTGGGCCAGTCCTCGCCGGGCAAAATCAAGCGTTATGAGGGACACGTCCGCGTGGACAAGGAAGCGATGAAATCCGTCAAACCCGGCCAGCCCATGCCCGTGCGCTACGAAACCACGTTTCCGGAAATGAACGGCATTGACGGAGCGCGCGGCGGGCGCACGGGCGGGCCGACCAGCGCCGTTTTTTCGACCTGGCTTTTTTATCCGCTCGTGAGCATTTTTCTGGGCTACCTGCTGTTCGTCACCGTCAGCCCCTTCTTGAAACAAGAAAACATTTAGCCGCGCGCACGAGACAAACGCATGATCCGAATTTTCCTATAAGTATTGATGGTTTCGCGGCCGTGCGCGCCCGCGACGAGAAGCGCAGCCTCCACTGCCGGAGGCGTAAAAATGCCTCCGCGTCCAGCGGCAAGCCTCTTTTTCCTCATAGCGCACGCTCACTGCGGCGCGCACGTTTGTTTTTTGCCCCACATGTGCTAAAATCCTCAAGAAGAGGGGCAGGGTGGTGCTCTCGACGGAGCAATGTTCGATTGCGGCGTATCCGCGAAGCCTCCCGCCTTTTCCAACCTTCGTCCGGACTCGCCCGACAAAGTTTTGGGCAGCTCGCCGGTACTTGCGGTCAGGGCGACCGGAAAGCCTGCCCAAGCAAGACTCGCCGTGACGAAGTCGTCATCATCGGCACCCCTCGTGCCACGTCAATTTCCGTGTGGAGGAACATTCCATGAGAGCAAAGAACGCTCCCGTTCAGGGCCGACGCTTCGCGTTTACCTTGATCGAACTCCTCGTCGTCATCGCGATCATCGCGATCCTCGCCGCCATCCTGTTTCCCGTGTTCGCGCAAGCACGGGCGAAGGCGCGCGCGATCACCTGTCTTTCCAACGAAAAGGGGATCGGCCTGGCGTCCATGCAGTACCTGCAGGACTACGACGAGACCATTCTGCCGGAATGGCTGAACTACCCCGACTCTTTTCTCGGCAACCAAACTGCTCCCAACAAGTACAACTACACGGGAGTGCGGGGATGGCGGAAGCAGTGGCCGTACATCATTCAGCCCTACATGAAGAACTTTGGGGCGCTGAACTGTGCGGAGGTTCCCGACGACGCCGGCAACGGCTGGGCGGCCGACCCGGAACAGGGTGGACTCAAGGGCAGCTCGATCAACATCAACGACACGATGGTCACCTGGGGCACCAGCAACCCGGACGGCAGCGGGTCCGCCGTGGCGAGCTACGCCCAGTATCAACGGCCCGCGCAGGATGTCCACTTCGCGGACGCCGGCTCTGTCTACAAGGGCGGCAACATGTGGTCCGGCAGCAAAGCCGGCAGAGAGCAGTTCCTGAAGGACCCGGACAGCATCGGCCAGTACACGGCGGCTACCCGGGGTGGTCACTTCACAGGTCCTCTTCGGTCGTCGTGGGGTCAAGGCTCCGATTTTACCCCGGCTGTTCCGCGTCACAACGGTTTCTGCAACGTCATCTTCTTCGACGGCCATGCCAAGGCGATCAAGCTCAGCCAGTACTGGATTCGCCCCGGCATCACGACCATCGCCAAGCGGCCGGGCGGGGAAAAAGACCGATTGGAAGACATGGGCACCGAAAATGACATCTTCCAAGAGGCGGGCGTTCGCGGCGGCGACGACAACCGCGGCGCTGCCTGGGTAGGTAAGTAATAGCGCCTTCTGCGCCCCACTCAGATTGACCCGTGACCATCATTCGTCGCATTCAATCACCCAAGTCCTCGCAGGTCAGCAGCCAGCGTCTCCGATACCTTATCGGCGCCCTGCTGGCCTGCGGGGTAGCGTGGCCCATCACGCGATTCACGCTGTTGCATCGGACCCCTCCGCCTCCCCCTGCGGTTGCGGGCGCGGGTGCAGAGCGGCAGTACTGGCTTAACCGGCTTCAGGAAAACATCGGCGACGTAAAAGCCTACGTTCATCTGGGACTTTTAGAAGAAAAAGCCGGCTTTTACACGGCGGCAATCAAGTATTTTCGGGCCGCGCGCGCTTTGGGTGCGTCGGACACGCAGGTTTGCGGGCCGCTCGGGCGCGCGCTCACTCAGCTCGCGCGCGACGACGAAGCATTGCCGGAGTTGGAAAAAGCAGTTCAGCTCGCGCCTGACAGTATTGAGGCAACCACCAACCTCGCGGGTTTGTACATCAATCAGAACGCACCACAAATGGCTGCGGCGGTTCTGAAACGGTTCATGAACGCACGCCAGCCCTTCCAAGATGCTCCTGACGCGGAGCGCTTGGCACTCTGCTTTTTGGAGTGTGGGGATAACGCCTCGGCCCGAAAGATGGCGGAGCGCGCCCTTGAGATCACTCCGGGAAACATGATTGCTCACAGCGTGGCAGTGCGCAGCGCAACAGCCGAGAAAGATTTTTCAACCGCTCTGCGTCACTTGGAATCCATGCTAAAAGAAGCGCCCGAAGACGGCGCAGTCCTTTACCTTTATGGCACTGTGTTGGCGGCGCAAGGCGACGAAAAGCGCGCTTTGGAGCAGTTGCAAAAAACCGTTGCCTACAGCCCTGAAGCGATAGACGCTTACGAAAAAATCGGCCACATATACGCTCGCCGAGGCGATATGCGCCGGGCGGCTATTGCTTACGAGAGAGTGGCTCAACGTCTTCGTTCAAAAGAAGCGGCTGTCCGCGTTGCTGGAGCGCTGTCCTCCATCAAGAACCCAACGCCATTGGAAGAAGGCAAAGCGGCTTATTGGAGCGCGGTTGCCACCGGCTTCATGGGCGACTATTCCGCCGCTTTGCGACTGGGCCGAGTTGCCGCAAAAAACTCGGCTACACGCCAATCTGGATTGGAAGCGGTTGCGGAATCGTACCGGGGTATGCAGCAAAAGCAAGCCTACATTGCCGTGATGCAACAGATTACAGCGAAGGGCGACGTAGACGACCTGTTGCGGATGGCGCGCGCTTGGGGAGAGGCGGACGAACACGTCAGGAATTCCGAGTACCTTGAGCGGGCTTTGGCGAAAGCACCGCCCGAACGGCAAGCGGCTATCCACAGTGAATTGGCTGATACCTATCGCAAACGCGGCATGCGGGACGAAGCGGAGCATGAGATGGAGCAAGCCCTGCAAAAGCAGCCGCGCAACCCACAATTTCACCGCCAGCTCGCCGATGTCTACTTCGCGCGGCGAACGGTCGGAGACCGTTTGAAGCGGGCCATTGCGAGATGGGAAAGCGCTATCGCGCTAGACCCTTCCAAGGAAACGGATTGGCAGCAGTTGGGTCAGGCTTATCTTGCTGACGGGCAAACAGGCAAGGCGGTTCGGTTTCTGGAGCACGCCGTGGATTTGGAGCCTGGGTATGGGCCGGCTTACCTGGAACTGAGTCGAACCTATGCAAGCCTGGGAGACAAAACAAGCAGCAAGTATATCCTGGGCCTGTATGCCAAGTTCGTTGCGTATGATCAGCAACGTCAAACACTGCGGACGCGGGCGCGGCGTGCCCAAGCATCGGTGGAAGACTTGGTCAGTTACGGTGACTTCCTGCGCAAAACAGGGTTTGCAGCGGATGCCGTGACCCAGTACGAGATGGCGATGGCGCTTCGCCCCAAGGACCCGCATCTTCGAGCCAATTTGTCGGCCCTGTACAGCCGTTTGGGAATGACGGACAGGCAAGCGCGGCTTGGAGCCGCGCAAGCGACACAAAGTGGTGGCGGCTAACCCGAACGGCTGCTATCCAGGACGAGAGCAGGCCGCTTGGTCTGCCTTGTCATTACTTCAAGGAGGTTTGTAATGAGAAGAGGTTTACTCAAAATCGTCGGCGTTGCGGCGCTCGCCGTCATCATCGCGCCTGTCTTTGGGTGCAAATCAACGTCCGACACAACTGGGCCAAGCACCAATCCGACAGACTACGCGTCCAAGATGAAGGAGCACGGTCAGCAAAGCTACGGTCGTCCCACCACCAGGTCCACCCCGGCATCCGGAAGCGGGGGGGCCAAAATGGGCGGCAGCCCTCCCGGTCCTGGTGCGGCTTCAGGCAAATAACAAACAAATTCGCAATCTGCCTCGGTACTACCACTGTATGAATCTGTTACGCCTGGCAGGACGAGCACTTGTGCTCGTCCTGCCAATCTTTTTGTTAAGCGCCGGCTGTCGCAAGCGTGTTTCCGCTACCCCGCCGCAACAGGGCGAACGTCCGATTTCAGTGCGCTTTACCGAAGTCACCCGTGAGGCAGGAATTGACTTCACGCATGTTAACGGCGCGCGCGGCCGTAAACTGATGCCGGAAACTGTCGGTTCCGGTTTAGTTTTCTTTGACTACGACAACGATGGCAATCTTGATCTGCTGGTGATGAACGGCCGCTCCTGGCCGGGCGATCCCCACCCCGTTACCAGCACGCCGCGTTTGTACCGCAATGTCGGCGGCGGACGTTTTGAGGACGTGACAAAGGCAGCAGGTCTAAACGTATCGCTGTACGGTATGGGCGTTGCCGCTGGTGACTACGACAACGACGGTTGGCAAGATTTGTATCTGACCGCCGTCGGTCCAAACCATCTTTTCCACAACGAGGGCGGCAAGCGGTTCGTTGACGTCACCAAGCAAGCTCGCGTGGTCGGCGTTCCACTACCAGGCACGAAAATGGAGCATAAGTGGAGCAGCGGGGCGGCCTGGCTGGACTACGACAAGGACGGCCGTCTTGACCTGTTCGTGTGCCAGTACGTCAAGTGGAATCCCGGCATTGACCCGTACTGCGGCCACAACGGCATCCGCGGCTACTGCCCGCCGGATAACTTCGAGGGCGCTCGCTGCACCCTTTTTCACAACGATGGCAACGGCCGCTTCCGGGACGTAAGCAAGGAAACCGGCCTGCTTGATGGGCCGGTCGGCAAGTCGTTCGGTATCGGCGTCGCGGACTTCAACGGCGACGGCTGGCCCGACATCGCCGTGTCCAACGACACCTGGGCCAACTTCCTTTTCGTTAACCAGAACGGCAAGCGGTTCGTGGAAAAGGGTCTTGAAAGCGGGATCGCGTTCAGCGAGGGCGGAAGCGCGCGGGCCGGCATGGGGATTGATGTTGCCGACTACCGCAACGACGGCCGCCTCGGGATCGTGATCGGGAACTTCGCCAACGAAGGGCTGTCGCTGTTCGATCCGTCTGAGGAGATGCTGTTCACCGATCAGGCGCAGGCACGCCGCATCACCGCGCCTAGCCTGCTCAACGTGACCTTCGCCACCTTCTTTTTCGACTACGACCTGGACGGCTGGCCGGACATCTTCGCCACCAACGGCCATGTGGACGACGTGGTAAACACCTACGAGTCCCAATTAACGTTTCGCCAAAAACCCCTGTTGCTGCACAACTTGGCGGGCAAAGTATTCGAGCCGGTGAAAGACGCCGGATTGGACCGGCAGATCGTCGGGCGCGGGGCGGCGTGCGGCGACATAGACGGCGACGGCGACCTGGACGTTGGCGTGGTGGACAACGGCGGCCGATTTCTGCTTTTCCGCAACGACGGCGGAAACGCGCATCGCTGGATTCGTTTTCGCACGCAGGGGACGCGCTCCAACCGGGACGGCATTGGAACGCTGGTGCGCGTCACGGCCGGCGGCGTCACCCGGTCCCAATACGTCAAAAGCGGCGGCAGTTTCCTGTCCGAAAGCGAACACGCGCTTACCTTTGGTCTGGGCAAGACCGAAACGGTCGAGTCGGTCGAGGTACGCTGGCCGAGCGGAACCACTGACCGCGCGCAAAACCTGGCGGCCGGGCAAGTGTATCGCGTCGTCGAAGGCCAGGGCGTCACGCCAGCGGCGGGGCCGGCGGCGCGTCCGTGAACCGTCGCGCGTTGCTGCGGACGACGGCCTTTGCTGCTTTGGCCGCCTGTCTTGATGTCGGCTGCGCCCCTTCTGCGCCGCGCCGGCAATCAAACTCGGTCGGCGGCGTTGCCGAAGTGCGTTTTTGGAACGGCTTCACCGGACCGGACGGCAAGGCAATGGAGGCGCTTGTCAATCGCTTCCAGGCCGAAAATCTTGACGTGCGCGTGCGGATGCAGATCATTCCGTGGGGCACGTATTACGACAAACTGACGCTCGCGCTCGCGTACGGCGGAGCGCCCGACGTTTTCATCCTTCATGCCGCCCGCCTGCCCGAATACGCCAGTTTCGGCACCTTACGCCCGCTCGACGGCTTTTTTGCCTCGGACGGCGCGAAGATTTCCGCGTCAAACTTCGCGCCCGCTCCGTGGCGGGCGTCGTTTTACGACAACAAGCAATTCGCCCTGCCGCTCGACGTTCATCCCGTCGGGATGTACTACAACACGCGACTGTTCGAGCAGGCCGGCATCGTGGACGACAACGGCCGCGCCAAACCGCCCGCGACGTGGGACGAATTCCTGGCCGACGCCCGCAAGCTCACCCGCGACACGGACGGCGACGGGCGGCCGGACGAGTGGGGTTTCGTTTTCACCAACCAGCGCACCAACTGGATCACCTTTGCCGCCCAGCACGGCGGCAGCGTTTTGACACCGGACTTCAAGCGAGCCGCGATTGATTCGCCCGAATGCATCGCGGCGACCCGCCAGATGCGCGATCTGATCTACAAATACAAGGTCGCCCCCAAGCCCGAAGGCGTGGACGCGTGGCTCGCATTTCGCCAGGGCAAGGTCGGCATGGCCCTCGAAGGCATTTACATGCTGTCGAGCCTGGAGGAGCAAAAAGGGCTTGCCTACGCGGGCGCCCCGGTTCCCCAGTTCGGTTCGCGCCCGGCCACGGAGGCCGGTTCGCACCTGCTGTGCCAGCCCGCCGGCGCGTCGCCCGCCCAGGCCGGGGCCGCGTGGCGTTTGATGCGCTTTCTGTCCGACAACAGTTTGGGCTGGGCCGAGGGCGGTCAGGTGCCGGCCCGCCGCGACGTGGCCGCCTCAAAGGAGTTTTTGGCGCTGCCCGTGCAGTCCGCGTTCGGGCGGCAGCTGCCCATCGTGGTGTACGAGCCGCTTTCGCCGCGCATGAACGCTTTGTTTCCGTTCGTGGACCCGGCCATTGAGGCGGCCCTGCTGGACCTGCAAACGCCCGAAGCCGCAATGCAAGACGCCGCACGGCGCATCAACCAGGTGCTCGCCCGCCCATGACGACCCGAACCGCAGCGCCAAAAGCCGCGGCGGCCCGCCTGCGCCGGGACGACCTTGCCGGCTGGCTGTTCGCGCTGCCGCACCTTGTTTTGTTCGTCGTGTTTTTGTTTTTGCCGGTCGTATTCGGTTTTTACCTGTCGCTGCACCGCTGGCACGTTCTTTCCCACGTTCACCCGTTCGTCGGGCTGAGCAACTACGGGGCGGCGCTCGGCGACGACGTTTTCCGGCAGGCGCTTGTTAACACCGCCTACTTCGTTTTTCTCGTGGTGCCGGCCGGCAACGCCGTGTCGCTCGCGCTCGCGCTGGGGATTTCGAGCGTGCGCCGGTGGGGCACGTTTTACAAGGTCGCGTATTATCTGCCGGTCGTGATCTCGATTGCGGTCGTCGCCGTGCTGTGGCGCTGGCTGTACAACGCCGAGATCGGCCTGCTGAACCAGTACGTCAAAACATTCGTGAACGGGCTGCGCGGCCTGGGCCTGCCGCTGCCCGCTTACCGGCCGATTCCGTGGCTGTCGAACCCACAAATGGTCATGCCGTCCATCGCGCTTTTGTCCATCTGGTGGGGCGCGGGCGGCAACATGATCCTTTACCTGGCGGGTCTTGCCAACATCCCCGACGACTACTACGCGGCGGCGGCCGTGGACGGCGCGAACGGCTGGCGGCGATTCCGCCACGTCACCTGGCCGCTGCTCAAGCCGACGACATTGTTTTGCGTGGTCATCTCGATCATCGGCTCGTTCCAAATTTTCGGGCAGTCGTACGTGCTGTTCGCGCCCGGTAGCGGGCCGGCGCGCTCCGGCTTGACGCTCGCGCTGTACATGTACCAGCAGGGCTTCAGCCAGTACGAGATCGGCTACGGCGCGGCCATCGCCTATTTGCTCTTCGCCCTTGTGCTGGTCGTCACCGCCCTCCAATTCTTCCTGGTCGGGCGCGAGCGCGAAACTGCCCCGCGCCGCGCTTAAAATCGCCTCCGGTCACGGCGATAAAGACGGTTGTCATGTCCACGACCAATCTTTTGCCCGACCGCGACCGGCACCGGGCCGCCGACGACCTGATCCGGGCCATCTACGAAAAGCGCGCGCCGTGGGCCGCCGCGCAAACCGCCCAGCAGGAAAAGGTGAAAAGCGCGCTGGCGACCGTGCGCGCGCACGATGACGGCGGCGGCGCGCACGATGACGGCGGCGGCGCGCTCGACGCCTGGCAGCGGCTTCGGCGGCACCTGGGCTGGCGGCGGCCCGACCTGCTGACCATCGAACCCGTCTTCGCCGCGCTCGGCCCGCAGGCCGGTAACACGGGCCTGGACGCCCTGCTCCACCTCGCGCTTTGCCACCAAAATTGGCTGCGCCCGCCGGAGGAGTGGGAGCCTGCGTCGCGGACCTTGCCCGCCCGCGACGCGCTGGGCGCGCTCGCCCGGCACCTGCTCGCGCGCTACCCCGTGCCCGCGTGCCTGAACGGCGCCTGGTTCGAGGGCTTCAGCACGCGGGGAGGGGCGCACCGGGCCTGGTTCGTCCACGTCGGCGGCGGCCGGAACATCCGCACCGCGCCCGACTGCCCCGTGCATCTGACCAAGATGCAGGCGCACCACTTTTCACAGGCGCCCGCCGATTTTTCCCTCATCGCCGCGCTGCGCTGGGGACAGGTGCGCGGTCTGGGCGGCGGCGAGCCGCTCGCTCAGGCCATCGGGGAGACGCGGCTGGAAAAAATCCTGCCCGACGAGCCGTTCTGGGCGTCCGTGATCCACTTTTTCGTCAACAACGAGGCCCGGATGCCCGCGAGCGCCGTCGGCCCCCTCGTGGATTTCATTTTCAGCCAGAAGTTCGGTGATGAGCCGGATAACAGCGACGCGCCTGAACTCACTTTTTCGATGAAGGGGCGCACGCTCGCCGCGCTGCAAAAGCGCGTGGACGAGTGGCACGAGCAACTGGCGAAGGACAGCCGCCGGCCGCGCAAGTCATGGGCGCCGACCGGCATCGTCGGTTTCCATGCCTGCGAGCGCGACGCCTACGGGACGGCCAACGAGTGGACCGTGCGCGAACTGCTGGACAGCAAGTCGCTTCAGGACGAGGGCCGCGAGATGCGCCACTGCGTTTTTACCTACGCGGGCGGCTGTTCGCAGGGCACGACCTCGATCTGGTCGCTGCGCGTGCGGCCGGGCAACGACGTGAAAACGCATCGCCTGCTCACCATTGAGGTGAACAATGCCCGCCGGGCCATCGTTCAGGTGCGCGGCCGGTGCAACAAAACGCTGGGCGCGCAGAAGGGCAACGCCCGGATGCGCAGGGCCGGCGAGATGCTGCGCCGCTGGGCGCGTGAAGCCCGCCTGTCCGTCGCCTGCGGCCTGTAAAGGCTGCGTTCAGCGCGTGCCTTGCGAGATTTCTTCCAGCGTTTCCACCTTCAACTCGTCACTTTGCGTGTCCACGGCAAGGTCGCCGAGCGACACGATGCCGACCAGTTTGTCGTTTTCGACGATAGGCAGGCGGCGAATCTGGTGCTGGCCCATGATCTGGGCGACATCGTGGATCGTGTTGTCCGGGCCGGCGGTTTGCGGATTGCCGGTCATGAAGTCGCGCACGGGCGCATCGGTCGGCTTTTGCTCGGCGATCAGCAGAACGCACAAATCGCGGTCGGTCACGATGCCGACCAAACGGTTGCCGTCCACGATGGGAACGGAGCCGACGTCTTCCTGCTTCATCATCCGCGCCACAACATGGGCGGGCGTATCCGGGGCGGCGGTGCTGGGGTTCTCGGTCATGATTTCGCGCACGGTTCGGGCCATAAACGTTCTCCTTCGCGGTTCGTCCCAAGCGGAATACCCGGCGGGCGAAGGCGCGAAACGGAAGCGCGCCCGCGCGCGCGGGTAAGATGGCGAGGTGAACGAAGACGACCCGCCGCTCCCGAAAGACAAGCCCGCATTGCGCGAATGGGCAAAAAAGCGCCGCGCCCAACTGGACATGGCCGCCGCGTCCGCGCGCCTGGTTCGCCGCCTTGCCGCATTGCCTGAGTTCGCGCGCGCACGAAACGTCCTGATCTATCTTGCCCTGTTCGGCGAGGTAAACGTGGAGGGACTGCTCGCCCAAAACGGCGACGGCCGCCGCTTTTACGTGCCGCGCTGCGCGCCCAAGCGCCGGCTGGCCGTGCACCGGTTCGTGCCGGGCGAAACGCCGCTCGTGAGCGTTGCGCCCTTCGGGATTCGGGAACCGGACACGGCGGCGGCGGCGCGCTTGCCGGAAACCGACCCGGCCATCCTCGATCTCATCATCGTTCCCGCCCTGCTTTTTTCCGAGCGCGGCGACCGGCTGGGCTACGGCGGCGGCTACTACGACCGCTTTTTGCCCCGGCGCGCGCCCGGCTGCGCGTGTGTGGGCGCGCTACCGGGCGCGCTCGTCCTGCCCCGCCTGCCGCGCGATTCGTGGGACCAAAAGATAAACGTGATCGTCACCGAAACGCGCATCCTGCGCCACGGCGGCGAGCCGGCTTCCGGCGACGGGCCAGCATAATCAGGATCGGGCGAAGCAGTGAACGGTGCGCCAACATTATTGGTTTACTCGGCGAAGAGTTCCGCAAGACCGGCCAAGACCGCGTTCCGCTCTTCCTCGGCCAGATGCCCCAGCCGCTTGACGAGGCGTGCTTTGTCCACAGTGCGTAACTGGTCCAGAACAACCTGACCGTCCTTGCCCTCGAACCGGCAGGCGATTCGGGTCGGGTACGAACGTGCTACGGTCGTCATGGGGGCGATGATGACCGTGGCGATGTGCCGGTTCGACTCATCCGGCGAGACGACGACGCACGGGCGGGTCTTCTGGTACTCGCTCCCCACGTTCGGGTCCAGGCTGACCAGGTACACGTCGAAGCGCCCTACTTCCATTCCCACTCGGCCTCGTCCCAATCGGGGGAAGGGAGCGCGCCCGTGTCAAGAAGCCGGTCGTCGCCGCGCTTTGCCATCTCCTGAAACTGCTCTTCCCAGCCCTGACGCGGCTGACGCGCCGCCCGGATGACGAGATGGTCCGCCCGCACCTCGACCTGAACCTCTTGGCCGAGGCCGATCTGGTCAATCAAGAGTTTAGGGATGCGGATTCCCTGCGAGTTGCCCATGCGGACGATGCGCGTTTTCAAAATGATGCTCACCTTGATGCCTCCCGATGGTGGGATGGTAATTACATTGTAGGTCCGGCCCGCCGCGCAAGTCAATCGGCGCGCGGCGGAATTTGCGCACCGCCGTGCGTGGCCGGACGGCCGGGCGGCAAGCGCTGGTTTGACGCGGCCCCGGCCCGCTCCTATAATCCAGAAGGGCAAACACAGGCGATACAGCAGAACCATGACAACGACGAACAGTACTACCGACAGCGACGACAGCCGTTACCCGTTCCAGGCCATTGAGCGCAAGTGGCAGGCGCGCTGGGAAGCGGCCGGCGTGTACAAAACGGGCGGTTCGGACGATCCGCGCCCCAAGTACTACGTGCTCGACATGTTCCCCTACCCGTCCGGGAGCGGCCTGCACGTCGGGCACTGCCGCAACTACGTTCCCGGCGACGTGGTCGCGCGCCTGAAGCACATGCAGGGCTTCAACGTGCTGCACCCGATGGGCTGGGATGCCTTCGGCCAGCCCGCCGAACAGGACGCTATCAAGCGTGGCGTCAACCCGAGCACGGTCGTTCCCCTGCTGGCGAAGGAATACAAGCGGCAACTCAGCATTCTGGGCAACGGCTACGACTGGGACCGCGAAATCAACTCGACCGACCCCGATTACTACCGATGGAATCAGTGGGCCTTTCTGCTGTTCCGCGAGCGCGGCCTCGCCTACCGCAAGGAGTCGCCGGTCAACTGGTGCGAGAACGAAGGCACGGTTTTAGCCAACGAGGAGGTCGAGGACGGCAAGTGCTGGCGTTGCGGCTTCCCGGTCACGAAGAAAAATCTGCCGCAGTGGTTTTTTAGAATTACGGCCTACGGCGACAAATTGCTGGAAGGCTTGGACCGGATCGAGTGGCCGGAAGGCATCAAGCGGCAGCAGCGTGATTGGATCGGCCGCAGCGAGGGCGCGGAGGTGGAGTTCGCCCTACCGAGTAACGCCGACGCCGCCATCACCGTGTTCACCACGCGGCCGGACACGCTGTGGGGCGCGACCTTTCTCGTCCTCGCCCCTGAACACCCGCTGGTTGAGACAATTACGACGAGCGACCAGCGCGTAGCCGTCGCCGCCTACCGCGAGGCCGCCCAGCGCACGTCCGACATGGACCGGCAGGCCGAGGGGCGCGACAAGACCGGCGTCTTCACCGGCGCGTACGCCGACAACCCGGTCACGGGCGAGCCGATCCCGATCTGGGTCGCCGACTACGTCTTGATGGGCTACGGGACCGGCGCGATCATGGCCGTGCCCGCGCACGATCAACGCGACTTCGAGTTCGCCCGCAAGTTCCACTTGCCCGTCGTGCTCGTCTACGAGACCGAACCGGGCCAGGGCGAGGAAACGCTTACCAACGCTATCCCGGCCGGCGGCACGATGCGCGCGTTCACGCCCGCTCCGGGCGCGCTCACCGCCGCTTCGCCCTTCGCCGGTTTGCCGAACGACAAGGAAACGGTTGCTAAAGTCGTCGCGTGGCTGGAAGAGCAGGGCGTCGGCAAGCGGCGCATTCAGTTCAAACTGCGCGACTGGCTCGTGTCGCGCCAGCGTTATTGGGGCACGCCCATCCCCATCATTTACTGCAAAGACTGCGGCGAGCAGCCCGTTCCGCTCGATCAACTGCCGGTCACGCTCCCCGACGTGGACAACTACAAACCGACCGGAACCGGCAAATCGCCGCTTGCCGACATCCCCGCTTTCGTGAACACGACCTGCCCCGCGTGCGGCGGGCCGGCCGAGCGCGAAACGGACACGATGGCCGGGTCGGTTGACTCCTCCTGGTACTTTCTGCGTTTCACCTCGCCAAAGGAAAAAAACGCGGCCTGGAACCGGGAAGCGGCCGACTACTGGATGAACGTAGACCGCTACATCGGCGGGCGCGAGCACGCCGTCGGCCACTTGTTGTACGCCCGCTTCTGGACCAAAGTTTTCTTCGACGCCAGTCTGATCTCGGTTGACGAACCCTTTCAAACGCTGCGCAACCAGGGATCGCTGAACGCGCTGACGCCCATCGTCAAAGGCACGGACCGCTACATCCGGCCCGACGAGTTGGCTCGCTTCACGCCCGACCAGATTGACCACGCCTGGCTGCGAATGAGCAAAACGAGAGGCAACGGCGTCACGCCCGACGAAATCGCCGAAAAGTACGGCGCGGACACGCTGCGCCTGTACGTGCTGTTCGTCGCCCCGTTCGAGGACACAATCCAATGGAACGAGGACGCCCTGAACGGCACGTCGCGCTTTCTGAATCGCGTCTGGGACACGTTCACCCAGATCGCGCCCGCCTTCGATTCTGATTGGGCCGCGAAGGTCGGCGCGGCAACCTCGGACGACGAACGCACGCTGCGCCGCCGCACGCATCAGGCAATTGCAAAAGTCACCGACGACATCGCCGAGTTCCGATTCAACACAGCCGTGTCCGCCCTGATGACCTTCTCGAACGCGTTGCGTGAGTTCGTCGCCAAAAATGGGACCGGCTCGCCGGCGGTGAGCGAGGCGGCCGAAATTTTTGCCAAACTGCTGTCGCCGCTCGCCCCGCACGTTGCCGACGAACTGTGGGAGCGATTGGGACACGCAAACGAGTTCCTGTACCGCGCGCCCTGGCCTACCGGAGACCCGGCCGTCGCCGCCGAGAAGGAGGCCACCCTGGTCGTGCAGGTGAACGGCAAACTGCGCGACCGCGTGACTATCCCGGCCGATGCGGACGAGGAAACCTGCCGCCGGATCGCCCTTGCGTCCGAAAAAGTTCAGTCGGAAACGACGAACAAGACCGTCCGCAAGGTCGTCGTCGTGCCGGGCAAACTCGTCAACGTCGTGGTCGGGTGAACGCAGTCGCGTACGGGCATGAAAGGTGCTCTTTACCATCCGTCCGGCCCGGCCGTGATGGGTGCTTTTATATTCAATGGCTAAGTTAAAGGCGCGGGAAATAGCGAGTGTGGCGGCCGTCGCCGGCTCCACGGCGGTTCTGGTGATTGTGGTTGGTCTCGCCACCCGCGGCCGGCAGGCCGGCGGCGGTGCGCCCGTTGTTTCGCCGCTGTCCGTTGGCCTTGCCCCGCCGCCGGTCACCCGTGTTGCGCCCAATCCACCCCCGCTGTCGCCTGACCGCGCTGCTACGGGTACTGTCAAGGACGCCGACGAAGCGGCGCAGCCGGCCCCCAAGCCTCAGCCGCCCAAACCGGCGACGCCACCGCCCTCGGTGAATGCGCCCTCGCTGCCCGGCGGCAGCCTCAGCGTGTCGGAGCGGGCGACTCAAACGGACGCCACCCATGTCGTTGTCGTGGTTTCCGGAGCGGTCGCGCAGCCCGGCTTGTACACGCTGGCGCGCGGTGCGCGTGTGGCTGATGCCTTACACGCGGCGGGCGGCGTGACTACCCTGGGCACCCTGTCTTCCACGGGCCTGCTGCTTGATCGCCGGCTGCGCCACTCGGACCAGGTACACGTCCCGGCGACGGCGGGAGGGCAGCAGAACAAGCGCCTTACTGCCGCGAAGGTTCCTGGCGCTCGTCGTACCAGGCCGGCGCCAGCCGTCAAACCGCTAGTGCCCCCGGAGCCGCAGCGCCGCATGACGGACGGGAAACTCGCGTTGCCCTCGCCCGCGCCGGTCTCCGAAACCGCGCACACGCCGAACCCCGCTGCTGCTGCTGCGCCCTCGACGGCTGCTGCCACGCCGAACGATCCGCCGGACACGCAAACGCCCGCCACAGCAGCTTCCCCAACGACAGCCGTAAACCTGAACACGGCCGACGCCGGCACACTTCAAAAAAGGCTCGGCATCGGGCCGCTGCTTGCCGCGCGCATCGTAGCCTACCGCCGCGAGGCCGGCGGCTTCAAGTCACCCGAACAACTTCTGGACATGCGGGGCATGACCGAAACCAAGTTCAACGCTCTTCAAGGACACGTTCGCACGGAGTGACCAGAACGCGCACCGCCCGTAAAATCATGACGAACCTATTTACGCTTCGCCACCACCATCGCGCCCCGGCTTTTGTCATCGCGCTCCTTGCAGCCGGCGCGCTTCTTTCGCTGCCCCCCTGCGTCGTGCGGGCGCAGGTGCTGACCGCAACCGCCGACGCGCACGTCACCGATAACGTCGGCGACACGATCCCGAACCACTTCAACTTCGGGGCGATGAACTACCTGCTGGTTCAAAGCGACCCGGCCCGCGCCTACAAAACGTACCTGCGCTTCGACCTCGGACCGTTGCTGTCCACTGCCGGCGCTGGCAGGCCGGTCGTGCGAAGCGCCACTCTTACGCTCGCCTTTTCTCGTTTTCGTGATCCGCAGTCGCCGAGCATGAAAGGGGCCAATACGATCGCCGTGTACGGCCTGACCGATAACGATGATGCTTGGACGGAGGGCACGCAAAAGGGTACGAACGACGCGGCAGGTTTGACCTGGAACAATGCGCCCCACAACGACAAAGCGCGGCCCGCCGCCCTGCTGGGAATGGGCGAAAAGGACGGCGCACCGGCCCGGTTCCTGGGGACGTTTTCCGTGCCCCGCGACGCCGTTCCCGGCGCGGACCTGCGCCTAGACGTGACCATGTTCGTCGGTTGGGCACTCAAAGGCGGCGGCTTCGGTGCGGCTCCGACCGGCGACGCGGACCGCGCGATCACCTTCGTTCTCGTTCATGCGGGCGGCAACGCGGGCGTAGCGAACAACGGCACACAGATTTATTCGCGCGAAAACACGGCCGGACCGACCGGCGAAACGCTTCCCGCCGTAGCGCCGCGCCTCGTCTGCGTGGTCGCAACCCGGCCGGCTGAGGCAAGGGGGGCTGAGGCAAGGGGGATCGTAGCAACCGTCGTGGACGCGGAAACAATCGTGGTACGCGGCGTGGGCAACGTGCGCCTCGCGGGCATCTCCGCCCTGCGTGACCCCAAACGCAAGCCACTGCCCGGCGACGACCTGTACGGCGACGACGCCGACCGCGCCTGCCGCCGCCTCGCTGCCGGCCAGCCGGTGCGCCTGGAGTTCCTCACTCCGCCAGTTGCGGGGACCGCTTTGCTGGCTACAGGAAACGCCGCCGACGCCCTCGCCTGGGTCTTTTTGCCCGACGGCTCGTTGCTGAACGAACAGTTGGTAAGCCGTGGCTACGCGCGCTCGACACCGGCCGGCCGCGCCGATGCCCGTCATGGCTCCCAACTGGTCGTCGCCGAAAATATCGCAAAGAGAACGCGGCGCGGCCTGTGGCCCCGCCAGCCCCAATAGCCGCGCGCGCGCGCAGGGAGTCGTTCGCGTTGCCCGTGAAAACAGTTTTGCTGCCGCCGCTTCTGGCCGCTTTGCGCGGCGGCTTGATCGTCTCCTGCCAGGCGCTTCCCGATGAGCCGATGTTCGGGTCCGACATCATGGCGCGTCTCGCCATCGCCGCGCGCGCGGGCGGCGCGGTCGGAATTCGCGCCAATACGCCACCGGACGTCGCCGCCATCCGCGCGGCCGTGCCGGAGTTGCCCCTCATCGGGCTGTGGAAGGTCGTCGTGAGCGGCTTCGAGGACGTGTACATCACGCCGCGCGTCGAAGATGCCGTTGCCGTCGCAAACGCGGGCGCGGACATCATCGCCGTGGACGCCACGAACCGCCTGCACCCCGGCAACAAAACCGCCGCCGACCTGATCCAGGCTGTCAAAAAAACGACCAGCAAGTTGGTCATGGCCGACGTTTCCACCTTCGAAGAGGGCGTTGCCGCCGAAAACGCGGGCGCGGACGTGGTTTCAACGACCCTCTCCGGCTACACGCCGTATTCGCCCCGGCAGGACGAACCCGACCTCGCCCTCGTCGCCGCTCTCGCTTCACGCCTGCGCGTCCCGCTCGTGGCCGAAGGGCGCATCGCTACCCCCGAACAGGCGCGCGCCGCGCTCGACGCGGGCGCGTTCGCGGTCGTGGTCGGCGGCGCGATCACGCGGCCCCAGCAGATCGCCGCACGATTTGCCCAGGCTTTGCGCTTGTGATCAAGTCGCTCCTCGGCGTGGACGTTCCTGGCTGTAAGATATGATGTCAAGGCAAAGCAGCCGCAAAACAAGCAACGTGGGCGCGGCGCTGTTGGGCGCGCTTCTGGTTTTAGGCGTCTGGCTGATTTTCCAGGGCGGGCGGCAACCGACTACGCCGGGCCGCACAACAATCGCGGGACAAGGCCAGGCCGAACGGATGGGGCACGAGAAGCGGCGCGAGTTCAACGACCAGCAAGCCATCCTGCTGCACCGGAGGTGGGAACGCGCTTCCCAGGAAGCCAGGCGGAAGGCGCTCCGCAAGGAGCGCGGGAGCGCACGGCACGCCCGGCCTAAACCCACCCCGCCATAGTCCAGCCATAGTCTCGCCATAGTCCGGGCTTCGGGAAGAACAAGGACAACCCTATGCAAGACTTCGACGTGACCTACTGGTTTGATACGCACGGCAGCGCCAGTTCTGCTCGCGCCGCCGCCACCGCTGGCGCGTGCGTGACCGAGCGGCGTGACGACTGCACGCGCGAAGAAGTCGTCGCGTCCGTGGAAGCGAACCTGGCGCGGGTGTCTTTCCTGGTTGACCTGGGCGGCGAAGAGGGCCGCTCTTCGCTCGCCCTCGTGCGCTCCGAAGCCGTTCGGTACGTGCATATCGAAGCCGTGGGCGTACCGGACCCACGACCCGCCTTCACGGTAGACGGAGATTGCCTACCCGCGGCAACCCCGTCTATCGCTGCAACCCCGGACGCGACGGCCGTGGTCTCGTGAACACTGACCAGGCGTTGTGCGCCGGCTGCTGGCAAGCGTTGTTCGGCCGCATCCCCTCCGTCGAGCAGTTCGTGCGCTGCTGAACACGCCTCGGCGAGCGCGTCGAGGCCCCGGTGTTCCTCCCCGGACGGCTGAAGCGCCCGCGCGACTCAAGAACGGAACTATTCTTCGCCTCAATTCGCGTCGAACTGCGCGCTCCCTGCGCTGCTACGCCGGCTCCGTCGAAGTGGCTTTTGAAAACGACGACCATGCCGCCGAAACATCATAACTATCTACTTGGCATAGACATCGGCGGAACGAAAATCGCGGGCGGGATCGTGGACGCCAGCACGGGCGCGGTCCTGCTCCAAGAACGCGTGGCGACGCTTGCGGCCGACGGCGGCGCGGCCGTGCTCGCCCGCGCGCTGTCGCTCGCCGCTCGGCTGCGTAACGCGGCGCGGTCGCAAGACATCGGCGAACCGGCGGGCGTGGGCGTCGGAGCGGGCGGGCAGATTGACCCCGAAACGGGCGTCGTCGTGGCCGCCACCGACGTGCTGCCCGGCTGGGCCGGCACACGCCTGCGCGACGCTTTCGAGGAACGGCTCGGTTTGCCCGCGCGCGTGGACAACGACGTAAACGCGCTCGCGGCCGGCGAGTGTCGCTGGGGAGCCGCACAAAGCGCGCGCAACGTCGTTTTTCTCGCGCTCGGAACCGGCGTGGGCGGCGCGCTGATCGTAAATGGCCGCTTGCACCACGGCGCGCGGGGCGCGGGCGGCGAGTTGGGCCACCTCGTCGTCGTGCCCGACGGCCCGCCCTGCACCTGCGGCGGGAATGGCTGTTTGGAACAATACGCGAGCGGCCCGGCCCTGCTTGCGCGTTTCCACGCGCTCGGCGGCGACCCGGCAATCACGCACGGCACGCCGCTCGCCGACCTTGCCGCGCGCGAGCCGAACGGGCCGGCCGCCCGCGCCATCGCCGAAACCGGGAAATGGCTCGGCCTGAGCCTGGTCTCGCTCGCCAACGTTTTCGGGCCGGATCGCTTCGTCATCGGCGGCGGACTGGCAAGCCTGGGCGACCGGCTGCTCGACCCGGCCCGGCGCGTGCTGACCGCCCGCGCCCTGCCCGGCGTTCGCAGCGTGCCGATCCTGCCCGCCGCTCTGGGCACGTCCGCCTCAATCGTCGGGGCCGCCGCCCTCGCATTGGAGATAACCGGTGACTGACCTTTTTCTTGTTTTGCTTCCGCTCGACGAGCGGCCCGTCAACACGCGCTACCCCGAAATGCTGGGCGCGATTGCCGGCGCGACCCTGCTGCTGCCGCCCGCTGACATTCGCGGCCGGCAGCGCGTTCCCGCCGACACGAACGCAATCGCGGCCTGGCTGCGGGAAGCGGCCAAAAACGCCGATGGCGTGGTCGCGTCCGCCGAATATCTGCTGTTCGGAAACCTGATCGCGTCGCGCACCTCAGACGAAAGCGCGGCCGACGTGCTGCCGCGCCTGTCCGTTTTAGAAGAGGCCGCGGCCGGCGGGACCGTTCCCGTGGTTGCGTTCGGTCTGATTACCCGCGTGCCGAATGCGAACGATTGCGTCGAGGAGCCGGAATATTGGCGCGAATGGGGCACGCGCTTTTACCGCTATTCAAGCCTGCTCCACAAGCGCGAAGCGGGCGCGTTGGACGCGGAAGAAGCCGAGGCGTTGCTGACGCTGAAGAGCGAACTGCCGCCCAGCCTCGTGCGCGACTGGATGGGCCGCCGGCTTCGCAACCATGCCGTCAACCTCGTCCTGCTCGACCTGCTCGCGCGCGGCCGGCTCCATTTTCTGCTCCTGACCTCCGACGACACCTCGCCGTGGGGCCTGCCGTCGCGCGAAAAAGCGTGGCTGGAAGGCTGGCCGCGCCTGCTGGGGCCGCCGGTTGGGGAGCGGCTGCTGATCCACCCCGGCGCGGACGAAGTCGGGTCCGCGCTCGTCGCCCGGCTGGTGAGCGAAAAGCGAAATTTGCGCCCCGCCATTTTCCCCTTGTATGCCGTGCCCGGCGGTGAGGAGATCGTTGCGCCCTACGAGGATCGGCCGGTTCGCGTGACGGTCGAGGGCCAGATCAAGGCGTGCGGCGCGCGCCTCGCCGCGTCCCCCGACGAGGCCGACATCGTGCTGGGAATTCTGCCCCCGTCGCCGCGACGGACCGAGTGGCGAGCCGAATTCGCCGAACAGGAAAAGGAAGACCGTCAGGAAGACTACGAAGCCGCGTTTGCCGTGCTGGGAAGCCTTCAGGCGGCCGGCAAGCCGGTCGCGCTCGGCGATGTGGCCTACCCGAACGGCGCGGACCCGCTGGCCCTCGAACTTCTTTTGAACCCGGCCTGCCCGCTCGACCCGTCGCGCCTTGCCGCCTTCGGCGCGTGGAACACGGCCGGCAACACGCTCGGCGTCGTCGTCGCGCAGGCCGTTTGCGCGCTGCTGACAAACGGCGACCCGGCCCGCGAAGCCGCGCAGGCCCGCTTCCTCGCGCACCGCTTTTTGGAGGATTGGGGCTATCAAACCCTGGTACGCCGCGACGCCCGCGCCCACCTGACCGCACGCTTCGGCCGTCACGACCCCGACCCGAACGATCCCGCTCAAATCGAGGCGGCCTGCGCGGTTATCGCCGACGGCCTGGGCCGCGTGCTCGAACGCCTTCAGGCGCGCGGCGTCGGGACCGGCCTCGTTCTCGTTCCCGGTTCGGTCCGCCTGCCGTGGCGGCGCACCTTCGAGGCGGACTTCGACCTCGCGGCCGCGCACGGGTTTTCCTGACAACGCGCCGGAACCTTTCCCGACACGCGCGCGTTTGTTCCGATGGTAAAATCGAGCGGCGTACCCACACGTCGCGCTCGCCGCCCCTTCAAGGAGCCATTTCTCTCGTGAAAATTTCCCCGTTTGACGCCGTCCCCTCGCCTGCTCCCGCAGGGCAGGGAACGGTACGCTTGGGCGAGGAGTACGAAGCCGCGCACGCCGAGGCCCCGCTCGTACCCCCTTCCGGCGGCGACTTCCACGACGTTTTTTGCCTGCCCGACGGCTCGGCCGCGGTGGTCCTGGGCGACGTTTCCGGCCACGGTCCCGAAGCCGCCACGCACGCTCAGCGGCTCAAAACCGCCATCGCCGGCTGCCTGGCCGAGGGAATTGCGCCCGCCGACGCGCTCGGCTTCGTGAACGCGGCGGCCGAGATGGACCCGGATTTCCCCGGCTTCGCCACCGTGTTCGCCGGCAAGATCGCGCTCGCAACCGGCGTCATCACTTACGCGAGCGGCGGCCACGAGCCGGCCTTGGTCGCCGAGGGCGAAAAAGATGCCGCCGTGGGCGAACTGGGCAGTACTGGCCCGCCCGTCGGGGCCATCGGCGGCGAGGTCGCGCGCTATGAACAACGCGAAGCAACCCTGCCCGAAGGCGGAACCCTCTTGCTGTACACGGACGGCGCGACCGAGGCAAGGCGCGGACGGCGCTTTTTGGGCTTTGAAGGCTTCCGCTCTCTGTTCGCCCGGTTCGCCCACCTATCGCCGGACCGCCTGACGCGCAAACTGCTCGGCCGCGTGCGCGCGTTCGCGGGTGGGCCGCGGCTGCGCGACGACATCGCCCTGCTCGCTTTGCGCCGTCATTCAACGACGAACGACCAGTAAAGACCTTTTATGCTCGCCCCCGACGCTTTCGACGTTTTGCTGCGCGATCTGGAAAACATGGCCGACGATTTTTGGAACGTCGGCCGCGACAACGCGCAACTTCTCGCCCTGCTCATCAAAAGCGTGAACGCCCGCCGCGTGCTCGAAGTCGGGACCAGCAACGGCTACTCGACGCTGTGGTTCGCCCGCGCGCTGGAGGAGATCGCGCCGGGCGGCGGCCAGGTCGTCGCCATCGAGTTTGATGCCGGCCGGGCCGCGCTCGCCCGCGAAAACTTCGCCAAAGCCGGCCTGGACCACGTCGTTACCCTGTTGCAAGGCGACGCCCGCTCCCTTATCGCCGGCCTGCCCGCCGAACCGTTCTTCGACTTCGTGTTTTTGGATGCGGAAAAAAGCGAGTACGCCGATTACCTGCGCGCGGCCCTGCCGCTCGTGCGGCCGGGCGGTCTGATCGTGGGCGACGACACCCAGTCGCTGCGCGCCGAAATGACCGCGTACGTCGAACTCGCGTTTTCGCACCCCGGCCTGGAATCGGTCGAAGTTCCGATTGACGACGGCATCATCGTGTCCCGAAAGCAGTAGCCTTTTCGCGCTCGCGCGCGCTCGCTTTACCCGATCACGGCCGAGTCAATGTTGGTGAAAACGTTGTCCTTCAGGCTGGCGGCGTCCACGGCCGTGATGACCGTCCGGTTCTTGACCGACACCACGAGGGCCGTTCCGTCAAGCAGCACCAGCGATTCGCGCGCGCCCTTGCTTTCCGCCCGCGCCACGGCCGCGTGAAGCCGGGCGACCTCGTTTGCGCCCCAAGTAATGTTGCGGCTCGACAGGCGCGTTTGGGCGTGCGCGCTCATCTTGAGCGGCTTCTCGGCGGCGGGCGCGGCGGCAAGAGCGTTGTCGCGCCCTTCGGAAATTACTCCCAAAAGCCGCGTGCCGGCCGCCGGTCCTTGGTCCGACGTGATCCGCTCGCGCAACACGTCGCCGAAAGCGGCAACGGAGTGGTCGCCGGTTCCGATTCGCTCGCGGCGAGCAGGCGCATCCGGGCCGCCGGGTTTGGCGGCAGGCGCGGCGGCGGCCTGCATCTGCCGCCACGTGATGTCCGTATCCATTTCCGTTTGTTTTCCCGGTTGATCTACGCTGCTACGGCGCGGCGGTGATTTCGACGCGTGTGACGGAGGTCAACGGCACGTCGTCCAATCCGACGCGCAGGAAGGTTTGCCCGTTCTGCATGGTGACGCCGCTGACCGCTCCCCGAACCTGACGACCGGGCACCGCGTTGCCGAAGGCGTCGAAACCGGCGGGCAGCGTTCCCGACACGGTTTTGCCCAGCAGCGCGGCCCCCTGCGCCACCTGGTCGCCGGTCGCCAGCCGGTCCAGGGCGGCGCGCATGCTTTGCGTTTCTTCGAGCGAGGAGAACTGGGCGAGCTGGCTCATCATGTCCTTGTCCTCCATCGGATTGAGCGGGTCCTGGTGGCGCAATTGTTCGGTCAGTAGGCGCAAAAAGTCGGAGCGGCTGGGACTGCCGCCGGCGGCGTTCGGGGTTCCCGACTGCGTTCCGCCCGAAGCGTTCGTTCCGTAGGTTCTGGGCGCGGTGATGATTCCTGGCATGGGGTGTTTGTTCTCGTGCTTCGTGTGTGGTTGCGGCTGATTAAGCCAGCAGGTTGACGCTTGCGGTTCCGTGCCGCTGGGCGGCGGCAAGCAGGGTCGCGGCCCGTTGCGCGTCTGAGGCGTCGGCGGTTGGGTTGTTGCGATACGGGGAGATGGGGGTGAAGGCGTTCGGCTGCGCGAACGCTCCCTGCCGCCCGCCGGGCTGCCCGCCGCTGCCCGCGAAAAAGGAAGCGGCGTCGTTCGCGCCGTTCCCGCTGCCGGCGAACTGCTGCTGCGGGCGCGGCTGTTGGCCCATCTCGCTTGCCGCGCCGCCCGGTTCCACGAACGCGGCGGCGGCGATGGTGGGATCGAGATGCACGGAAAGTTCGCGCACGCGCAAACCGCGCTCTTCAAGGGTGCGGCGCAAACTGTCGCCGGCCTTTTGAAGGGCGGATTGGGCTTCGGGGGTTGTGGCGATGAGCGCGGCCCTTACCACGCCGCCCGGCGCGGTTTCGATACGCACGCGCACTTCGCCAAGCGTGTCGGGCGTCAGAATCAGCGTAACGCGGTGGCGTCCCGGCAGCGCGACCGTCGCGGCGTCGCTCAGATAAGCGCGCACCGGGGCAACCACGGCCTCGCTGCGTCGTTCGACATTTCCTGTCGTCGTCAGAGGCGTTGCCGGGGCGGAAGAAGCGGCCACGGGCGGAGCCGGCACGTCGTTAGGGACGACCGCCGCTTCGACAAGCGCGCCAGACATGTCCGGCGTTCCGTCGTCGTTCGCGTCGCCGCCACTGCCGGGAACCGTGGCCGCCGCGTGGCCGCCGCCGGGCAACTGCACGTTGTTTCGCGTCGCTGCTGAAGGCAACGTGCCGGCGTGCCGTTCCTCGGCCCGTTCGCGCGAGCGCGCGGCAGCAACGGTTTCCGGCAGTGGCGGCCACGCGGGCGGCGGCGATGACGCCGCTTCGTTGGGACGTTCCGCGGAAAGCGCGGCCGACTCCTCGGCGGCGGTGAAAAGGCGGGCATCGCCGGGAGTCGGGGCTTCCTTTCGGGAATCCAGCGGCGGCGCGGCGGCGGGCAGCGCATCCACGGGAACCTCGCCAAGCGGCAAGTCGCGCCCCAGCGGCGGCGGGAACGTCGGGGCGGCTTCGTGCCGCCCGGCAAGGGCCGGTTTCGCCTCATTCGGCACGGACGGGAGCGCGACGCGCGCTACTGCTTCCGCGTTCCCGCCTGCCGCCGGCTCGAAGACATCGGCTCCGGCGCGGCGCGGTTCGGGTTTTTCTGATGCTCGCGCGAGCGGCGCGGCGAAGGACGCTTCGTCGCTTGCGGCCGTGGAAAAAACGCGCTGCCGGGCGGCGACAACATGCCCGTCGGTTTGGGGCGCGCGCACGACGCCAAACGTCGTGCTGGACGCGGCGGCGGTGACGGGCGCGAGCGGCGCGGCGGGGTCGGTTTGTTCGGCCGCGAATCGTGCGTCCGCAAAGGACGTTCTTGTGCCGGCGGCGCGCGGCGGCGGCGCGGAAAACGGCGCGCGCGCCCCCTGCGTCGCTTCGCGTTGTGGCGGAACGGATGATTCCAAACCTTGCGGCGCGAGCGGCGACGGCAGCGTGGCCGACAGCGCGCGGTTATCCATTCCCGCATCCTTGTCATCGCCGCCGGTGAACGCCAAAGGCGTCGGCAAGGCGGCAGGCGTTTTTGGAGCGAGCGCTTGCGAAACGGGTATTGGGTCAGCCGCCGTGGACATCTCCGGTGCGCCGAGCGCGGGCGCGGGAACCACGAACGACAATGGGCCGCCGCCACGCGTCGGGGCGGGCGGCAAGGATGGCGCGGTTGGCGCGACCGGGACAGTCTTTTCCGCGTCGGCGCCGCTTATCGTGTGGGGAGCGGCGGGGGCGGAAACCGCCGCGAGGCTCGGCACGTTTGCGAGACGGGTCGGTTCGGGCGACGTAGCGGCGACGCGGACGGGTAGGGCGGGCGCAAACGAAGGCGTGAACAAAACCGGCGGCACCGCCGCAAGGCTCACGCCGGACAACAAAGCCGGGGAAAACACGACGGAATCGTCGGCGTCCGCGTCCTTCTTCGGGTCCTCCGGGCTATTCGCGTCGGGAACGGCGGTCGTCGCCAGCGAGGAAGTGGGCACGAGGGGAGCCGCTCGGCCGGCGTCGGCTTGCGGCACGGGTCGCGGCTGGCCGGCGGGCGGCAACGGTTGTTGCTGAAGCGCGAAAATCGTTGCGAACGAGGCGGCTTCCGGTGCGTCATCACCCGCAATTGCGGGCGCTTCGCTTTCCGGTCCAGCACTGGGGTCCATCATTCGTCGCGCTGCGGCTGCCGTGTCAAGCGGCGCGGCGGGATCATCCGGCGCGCGGCTGTTCGCGCCGCCGGGCGGTGCGCCACGCGAAGCCGGACGCCGCCAAACGCCGTCGCCATCCGTGCCGGGCGTTGGCGCGGCGGTGTCGGCAGGGAGGCTGGGAAACATGAAGCGTTGCCTTTTCCTGTGAATTCGGGGCACGCGCCCGCTTTGCGGCAACGGTCCCGCCCGCATCATCGGCGTTTGACGCCCGGATTTGCAGGGCACCAAGTCGTCATGCCGCTTTCCCCGCTGCCGCCGCCGCCGCTGCTGCTGCGCGCCGTTTTGTTCGACCTGGACGGGACGCTGGTGCGTACCTTCATTGACTTCGCCCGGATGCGCAATGAGATGCGGGCGATTTCCGCGCGCGTGGACACGGAAGCGGCCACGGCCGGCGAGGACGACGTTTTGGGCATCGTCGCGCGCATGAGCGCCACTCTCGGCGACCCGGCCGGCGCGGCCGTTCGGCGCGAAGCCTATGACTGCCTGGAAGCGTTGGAGCGCGAAGGCTGCGCGCACGCCCACCCGGTTGCCGGTGCGCGCGAACTGCTGGCCGTCCTGCGCGGCGAAAAGCGGGTTTCGGTCGCCGTCATTACCCGCAACTGCCGCAGCGTCGCGCTCGATCTCGTGCGCCGTTTCGATCTCGCGCACGATCTGCTCGTAGCCCGCGAGGACACGGCCCGCTTCAAGCCCGACCCCGACCCGCTGCTGCGCGCGCTGAACGAGTTCGGCGTCGCGCCGGAAAACGCGGTGATGATCGGCGATTTGTGGCCCGACATCGCCGCCGGCCGCGCGGCGGGCGTCGCGCTCACCGTCGGCATTCAGTGGCCGCACGACCCACCCGGCCGTTTTGCGCGATGCCCGCCCGACGTTACGGTCGCGTCGCTTGAGGAAGCCGCGCGTCTTCTTCTCGGCGCGGCTTAACGGCGGCCGGCGGCGACTTCGAGAACACGCCGGGCGGCGGCCTCAACGCCCCCGCCGCCGGTCACGAGGGCGTGGGCGCGAGCGATTATTTCCTGCTGCGCGGCCGACCCGCTCAGCGCGGCTTCAAAGGCGGCGGCCATTGTTTGGGGAGTCACGGTTTCGACCCACAAAACGTGCGCGGCCTTTTTTTCGGCCAAACGTGTGCCCAGCAGCCAGGTTTCGGGGATCGGGCCGGGAACGGCGACGAGCGGGGTTTCGAGGGCCGCTCCCTCGTGCATGGTGCTGGTCCCCTCGGCGATGACAGCGTTGGCGGCCCGCGTGTACAAAAGCGACTGGGCCGGTGTGACGACCCCAACCACGCTTACCCAGTCGGGCAAATCGGCCGGCAAACCGGGCACGGCGCGCAGTTCGGCCGGGTTGGCGACCGCGAGCAAAATCAAGCGCGCGTTCGGGTGCTTGCCGGATTTGCGCATCTGCTCGATGGCTGTGTACGCGCCGCCCAGAACGCGGTGGCCGAAGTCCGGCCCGAACGGAAAGCCGCGCGGGGCGTAAACCACGATTTCATCGTTCGGGGCCAGGCCTAGCTGCGCGCGGGCGGCGGCTCGGTCGGGCACGCCGTCCAGTTCCAGAAACGGGCCGGTTTGCAGCACCTTGTCGGCGACGGTGCCCAGTTCCTCCGGCATTCCCATGAACGGCGCATAGGCCCAGATCACCGCGTCCATCTGCGCCATCAAGGGCCAGTCCATGAAAAGTTCGTCGCCGATGGGGAACAGCGGAATCGAGACCCAGGCTGCCCGAGGAACGATGCGGCGCAGCGGCAACAGGTAACGCATCGTGTCGTCCACGATCACGTCCGCGTCCCCCAAACAGGCGCGAACGATGGCGTCGCGGTTTTCGCGGGTACGCGGCGGCAGCAGATTGGCCCGAAAGCCCATCTTGCGCGTGGCGTCAATGTTGAAAGGCCGCAGTCGTTCGGTGTCGAGCAGGTACTCGACGTGGACGTTTGGATCAAGACGCTCCAGCGCGCGCGCCAGGGTCGCCGTGCGGGAAATGTGACCGATGCCGCCGCTGACCGACGGAATCATGACAACGTTCATGAAATCGTAAACTCCCCCTGAAGATTTTGCGCGTCAGCCCAACACGGGCATGGACGCACCGCGCCACTCGCGCGGAAAAAAGTGACGCAAAAACTGCTCGCCCGCGTACCGGTCGGTCATGCCGGCGACGTAATCGAGCACGGCGCAGGCCCGTGTTTCCACGTCCATTTCGGTCGTGATGCGGTCGTAGGGGACCAGGTGCGGCTGCTCCATGTAGAGCCGGAAAAGTTGCTTGAGCAGGTCGTGGGCTTTGGAAAGTTCGGCCTTGGCGGCGTTCTTTTGAACGTAGACGTTGGCGAACAAAAAGTCCTTGAGCCGGTTCAGCGCGCCCAAAACCGGTTCGCTCATGCCGACCACGGGTTTGTCAAGCGACGTATCAATCACGTTTTGGACCATGGTCGTGATGCGGTCGCCGTGCGTGCGGCCGAGCATTTCCAGGGTTTCGTGCGGCAGGGCGTCGGGCGTGAGCAGGCCGGCCCGCACGGCATCGTCAATGTCGTGGTTGACGTAGGCGATGCGGTCGCAGATACGAACCACGGTCGCTTCGAGCGGCGGCCCGGTCGGCGAGGCGTCAACGGGCGGGCCGTTCAGGTCGGCGCGGCCCTTGGAGTGTCCGAGAACGCCCTCGCGCGTTTCGTGCGTCAGGTTCAGGCCCGCTCCGTTTTTTTCCAGCACGTCCACGACGCGCAGGCTTTGTTCGTAATGGCGGAACGCGCCGCCGCTCACGTATTCCCGGTAAACGGCGTCGAGCGCCTCCTCGCCCTCGTGACCGAAGGGCGGGTGCCCCAAATCGTGGGCGAGCGCGATGGCCTCGGTCAGGTCCTCGTTCAAACGAAGCGCGCGCGCGACCGTGCGGGAAATCTGGGCGACTTCGAGCGTGTGCGTCAGGCGCGTGCGATAATGGTCCTCTTCGGGGTCGAGGAAGACCTGCGTTTTGTGCTTCAGCCGCCGAAAGGCTTTGCAGTGGAGCACGCGGTCGCGGTCGCGCTGAAAGGCCGTCCGAACCGGGTCCGGCGCTTCGGGCCGCACGCGCCCTTTGGAATCGGCCGACTTCGCCGCAAACGCGGACAGGTTTTCACGCTCCAACCGCTCCGTTCGCTCGCGGATGGTCAGAGTGGTTATCGGGGCGGTCATGGGTCGGGATCGTCGCTCCTTCGGCATGGGAAACTGTTTCCAGTTTATCAGCCGGACTTTCCCATCGTCGGCCTAATCGCGCCCTACTCAGGTATTCCTCAGGCTATCGAAGTAATCCGCGCGGACCATTTCGCGCCGCTTTATGTTGTCCGTGCGCTCGGTCAGGATGCGTTTTTACCCAGCAGCATTTGCAGGGAAGCACGGCCCGCCTCGCCAATAAACGCCCGACGCCAAACGAACGACGCAGGAGATTACCGCCGTGGCCCGTTTTGCCTTGCCGCCCTTCGTCTCCAAAGTCCGCACACCGCGCACGACGGCCGACGATGCCAAAAGTCTGGTCCCGGCGGACGACCTCGCCGCCGCGCTGGCCGAACACGACAAATGGCTGGACTCGAACGCGCGCGAGGGCGACCGGCTGAACCTGGAAAACCGGAGCCTGAGGGGCGTGAAGTTTCCGGCCAACGCCGACCTGCGGGAGGCGAACCTGCGCGACGCCGATCTGCGTTATGCCGACCTGACCGGGGCCAACCTGCAAAAGGCTGACCTGACCGACGCCAAACTCTGGGACGCGACGCTGCGGAACGCCGACCAGCACCGCCGCCTAACGACCCAAGCTCAGCGACGGCGGCCACGAGGCGCGCCGATTGCAACCGCGACGCGATGCCGCCGTTCGCTGCAGCGCATGGTTAGGCCACATGGTCATGATGTCTCTCCGTCTTCGGGAACTCGGGGCGCGTCCAAATCCACGGCCAATCATCAAAGTGCATGACCTCATCGCCGTCAATCAACACGGTGTAGCATGGCTCGTCGGGGAAATCGTTGAGGCGAACACTCCAGCGTGAACTACCGACCGCTGCCTCAAACATGATGTAGCCCTCGCCGGATGCCGTGCGCCAAGGAACAGGCCGCCACAACTGCGGATGTCGCAGCCAGTCATTTGCGGTGCTGAATGGAACGCGACGCATGGTGTGGCCTAACGACCCGCTTCACCGACGCGAGCAGAAGCGATGTAGCGCCGACAAGTGCTCGCGAAGCGCGGCGACGAACCGGCTGCCCTTGCGTTCGGTGCAAGCGTTTGTTAGGCCCGCCTCGGTTTGGCTGTGGTGCGCCTGGTCCTGCTGGTGAATGGAAAGACGCTTAACCAGGTCGGCGTCCCGGAACTTCACCGCCCAGTCGTACGCGCTATGCCCCAAGAAGTCCTTGTGGAACGGGTCCGCGCCGTGTTGCATCAGGGCGTCCACGATGTTCAGCAAGGCGGCTCGCTTGCTGAAGTGCAGTTCATAACTGACGTCCACCGCATAGTCTAACGGGGTCCATCCAGCCTCATCATCGGCAAGGTTCGGGTCAGAACCGCTTGCCAGAAGACGGGCGACCAACGGCTCATCAACGTCCGAAACGGCGTCATGCAGTGCGTACGGGTTTTCTGGACACATCGGGAGCACGGTTTGCCGTCGGCTGGGTCAGGGCTGATGAACGCGGCCTAACGCTCGGCATCACCCGCGCCCACATTCAACTTTCGTAAAAGACTTCGTGGCAGGGCGTCGGGTGCATGCCGTTGTTATGCCGCGCCCGATAAACTTCAATCCCCCGGAACGATAGACCTGCGATGTCGGCCATCCTTTCTTAATCTCCAGACCGCCTGATAACCGCCCGCCCCGTCTGACCCCGACATCCTGATGACCACACTTTGAACCTCGGGATCAAACTCCAAGGAGACGTAATCGTTACCGAACTTCGGATCGAAACAATCCGCATACAATCGTCTCGGGATTTTGATCTCTTTCCCGTCAAGGTAAAACCGCATCGAAGCAATCTCCACGCCCGGGATATTACCGTCCGTCCCGATAGCCGGACGCCCATCTACCATCGTCTGACCCCGCACAACTCTGGTACTCCTGTGCCCGGAGCGGGTGAACCTTCTGGTGCGGAAGACGACCCGCGCGACATGAGAGCCTGCCTTCTTCTCGAATGGGAAAGTCTCTGCGCTCTTGGACTGGGCGGAGACGCCCACACCTATCAGCAGAACTAGGAACATCGTAGCAATAGTTCTCATGTAAGTCCTCCAACTGAAAAGAAGAGGCATAACATGCATTGTACCGCGCGGGGGCGGCATAGTACGCGGAATTGGAGGCAGTTTACCGCAGGGCGCGCACGAAGAGCAAACGGCCGAAACGCCGCTGAACGTGCAGTAATGCAGTCCCGTGGAACGTATTATGCCGCATTCGCATCCGGCGCGCACGCGATCAGGCATTCGTCGCGTCGGTCCGCGACGCCACGGACGGCGGCGCGGCGAGGGCGGCCAGCGCGAGGAACGCGAGCACCAAAACGAGCAGCCCGCTGTGGGTCGGGCTGAGAAACGCCTCTGGGAGCAGGGCGGAGCACAGCGAGGCGGGCAGCCACCGCCGCCATCCCAGCGCGCGGGCCGCGAGCAGCGCGCCGAACAGCGGACCCACCAGTAACCCGGCCACCGGCCCGACGTAGTTTGCCAGCACCGAAGCGGACCCCAGCCCCAGCGCGAACACGACCAGCGCGAACGCGAGCGCGCCCGGTTCGGGCAGTCCGGGCAGCCCGCCCGCGCGCAGACCGACCGCCAGCACCAATGCTAAAAACACGGCCAGGGCGGCGGGCAGCGCGCCCAGGCTTTGCAGATAAACGTCGCGCGCCAGCACGTCGGGCGGGAACGCGACGGCGACCTGCTGGGCCGTGACCACGTTTTCCAGTTCCCAGCGCAGCGACTTCCCACTGATTCGCGCCACTGCCGTGGGCTGCAAACTCCCCCGCAGAAAACGCATCGAACCGTTGGGGACCACTTCGAGCCGGAATTTTTGAACCCGCCGTCGCCGTGAACCGATGTCGTAGTGCCACGTCCGTGCGCCCACCACCTGGTAGCGCACCACGGCCTCGCGGCTTTGGCCCGGCGGCACCGGCCCGATCCACTCGTAGGCGCTTTTCTCATCCGGCTCGGTTACGGCCTGACCATCCACAGCCACGGCCAGATCGCGGACGGTGCCGGCCTGGGGCAACGGGAACGTGAAGCGCGCGGTGATTGGAGCCGCCCCCGCATTCGCAAACGTGTACCGCCCTTCGAACGCCACGTCGTACGCCCGGCCCGGCAGCCGCTTGAAGACCGCCCGGACCTGCGACCCGGTGAACGGAATCGGGTCCTCGTCGCGCCGCGTGACCGCTCGCGTGAACACGACATCGCGCCCGCTGCGGCGGAACGTGTCCACCAAGCGCAGCACCTCCTCGGCGGACGGATCGGAAAGGTACGGCGCGAGCATTTCCACGCCCTCGCTCCCGATGCGCTGCAAAAAATCGGGCGGCAGCGTGAGCGTGCGCGTGTAGGTGCGCTCCACGAGCGCGGACACGGCCGGCCCGAACTGGTACACGGGCGGCGCGTCCGGGGCGGGGTTCGCGGTCGCCTCGGCGGATTCTTCCCATTGAACGGCCTGCCGGGCGAGCGGCTGAGCAGCCCGCAGCCCGGCCCACGCCACCACTGCGAGCAGTCCCACCAGCGCGTAGCCCGTGGCGACCCGGACCCGCCGCCCGTCCCAGCGTGGCAGCGGCGTTTCGCCGCCCCCGCTTCGCCGCGCCGCAGCCACCATGAACGCCGCCACGACCACCGCCCCGCCGAGCGCGAGCGGCAGAGCGAGCCGGAGCAACACATCCCGCACACCGCCAAGCGCATCCAACACCGCATCGAGGTACGGGCCGATCATGGATGGTCACAACTCCTTACCGCACCGCGCGCGGCCAACGAATGGCTACTTCCGGCCTGGAGCACGGTCAGTCGCGCTCCGGGCCGGACGCCTTTTTCCTGTTTCGCTTCTCGGCCGAGGCCATACCGGTCGCCATCAGTGCCAAAACGCCCAAACCCCGCACGACCAGCAGCATTTTACGGACGGCGACCTTTTCGGGCGCGTTGTACGGCCGCGGAGGCCGGGCGTGAACGTCCATTACCATCCAGTGGACAGACCACCAGAACGTTGTCCATAATAGGGCGGCCTTGAACCAGCCGCTGCAATCCAACCAGACATCCGCTGCGGCCCGCACAAAATTCCGGCACTGCGCGAAGACCTTCATCACGCCCCTCCCTCCGCCCGCTCGCTCTACTCGATGGGCACTTCGCGGCCAAGTTCGCTGGATTTGTAGATGGCGTCCATGATCTGCGTCACGAGAAGCGCCTGTTCGCCGGTCGCCGCGCCCATCTCCTCGATGGTGCGGTCTTCCTTGACGGCTCGGACGAACATTTTAATCTCCTCGCCGTGCGTGGATTGGACGTTGGGGAGCCAGCCGGGCGTGGCGTCGGTGAGGGTGCCGAACTCTTCGCGGTACAGGGTGTACTGACCGCTGTTCGCGTCCAAAAACACACCCGCGCCGGTCCCAAACAGGTGCGTGTCGAAACGCTCCTTGTCCAGGTTGGCGATGAACGAGGACAGCAGGCTCATCGTGCGGCCGTCCTCGAAGCGGATGAGCGCGGTGGCGAAATCCTCGACCGTGTACTTTTTGGGGTCCCATTGCCCCATCTGACCCAGCACGCCTTCTTTGGTGCCGAACTTGGTGTAGGTCGCGCCCGACGCGGCGACCGGCTTGGGGTGGCCCATCAGCCACAGCGTCATGTCGGTGATGTGGACGCCGATGTCAATCAGCGGGCCGCCGCCGTTCTTTTCCTTGTCAATGAAGACGCCCCATGAGGGCACGCCGCGCCGACGCGCCGCGCGGGCCTGCGCGTGGTACACGTCGCCCAGCACGCCCGCGTCCATCGCGCGCTTGAGCGACTGCGGGCCGTTCCCGAAGCGCATGTTGTAACCGATCTGAAGTTTGTTGCCGGTCGTCTTTGCCGCCGCGATCATCCGCTTGGCTTCAACGGCGCTGATCGCCATCGGCTTTTCGCACAAAACGTGCTTGCCGGCCGCGAGTGCGTCGAGCGTGGGTTGCATGTGGACCGTGTTCGGGGTGCAAACGCTGACCGCGTCAATTTCGGGCATTTCGAGGAGTTTCTTGTAATCCTCGAACACGTTGGGGATGTTCCATTTTTCGCTTTTCGCTTCTTCAAGCCGTTCGGGCACGATGTCGGCGGCGGCGATGATCTCGCACTGATCGCTGATACGCTTGTAGCCGGGCGCGTGCGCTCCCTTGGCGATGCCGCCGAACCCGATGATGCCGATGCCGACTTTGCCGTCTTTGGTCATGGTAGGTATTCCTTTGGTGGAAAGATGTCGCCCATCGGTTCGGCGGCCGGCGCGCGCTTTCCTGCGCCCAAAAAACCTTGCGCCTGCGCCCGCGACGCTTTTTCGCCGCAGGCCCGGTCTACCCTGGTGAACTTAATCTCGTGCCGGCAGCCTTTAATTCCAACCCGTTCGAGGCTCGACTGATCGCCCGGTTCAAGGCCGGCGACGGGCGCGCGCTCGACACGCTTTTCGACCGCTACGCCGACCGCGCGCTCGGCCTTGCCGTGCGCCTGACCGAAACGCGGGAAGACGCCGAGGAGGTGACGAGCGATGCCTTCGTGCGCGCGTTTCGCCACGCCCGAACGTTCAAAGGCGAATCCGGCGAGGCGTTCGGGCCGTGGCTGCTCAAGATCGTGCGCAACGTCGCGGCCGACAAGCGCGGGCAACTGCGCCTGCCCACGCTGTCGCTCGACGCGCCCGGCGGCGAAAACGTGGCCGACACGCGCTTGCTTCCGGGCAACGAGATATTGAAAAGAAGCGAGCGCGCGGACCTGCTCGACGCGCTCGAAGCCTTGCCCGAAGAATGGAAAACCGTGCTGACGCTGTGCGATCTGGAAGACGTTCCCCACAGGGAAGCCGGGCTCGTTCTGGGCCGGAGCGTGTCGGCCACCAAATCGCTCCTGTACCGCGCCCGCCGCGCCCTGCGCGACCGCCTCGCTGTTTTGTGGAAGGAGGACGAACCATGACCTGCCGGGAAGCCGCCGATCTTGTGGGCCCCTACGTGGACGACGACCTGCCCGAAGCCACGCGCAGCCGCCTTCAGCACCATTTGCTGAACTGCCAACCCTGCGCCCACGACGCGGAAACGCTTCGCATCACCCGCGAACACCTGAGAGGGCAGGCCGGCGAGGTGGTCGCTTCCGACGCCTTCCGCGCCCGTACCCTCGCCCGCCTCCACAAGGACAACGAACACCTTTCCGCCGAACCCGCGCTGGCCGAAGCCGAGCCGGCACAGTACCGCCTGCCGATCCGGATTTAATTGAGCCGCAGATGAACGCGGATAACGCGGATCAGAAAAAATCAGAATTCCGATCTGCGTCATCCGCGTTCATCTGCGGCTAAAAAACTCTCTTCTTAAGGAGCAACGTTTATCATGCAAGCCGTTTGTCCCCGCAAGGACCTTTACGAAGCCGTTCAAACCGTCGGGCGGGCCGTCAGTGGCCGCTCGACGCTGCCGATTTTGTCGCATTTGCTGGTCGCGCCGCAGGGCGACACGCTGAAACTGACCGCGACCGACCTGGAAATGTGGATGGAGTGCAGCCTGCCCGCGCGTCTTCAGGCCAGTTTGACCGACGACGAGACGCCGGCCGGCTTCACCGCGCCCGCCCGCGTTTTCACCGAAATGCTGGGCGCGCTCCCGGACGCCGACGTGCTACTCGACCGGCCCGACGGCGGCAACACGGTTCAGGTGCGCTGCGCCCGCTCGGATTATAAAATCCTGGGCCTGCCCGCCGAGGAGTTCCCCGCCCCGCCCGACGTGACCCCGACGGCGACCTTTACACTGCCCGGCGAAACGCTGCGCGACATGATCCGCCACGTCCTTTTCGCCGTCAGCACGGACGAAACGCGCGCCATTTTGACCGGCGTTCTGGTCAAGGTGGGGCCGGGCGAGGTGAAGATGGTTGCCACCGACACGCACCGGCTCGCGGTCCGCACCGCCAAAATCGAGGGCGGCGAGGGCGAGGCAACGGCCGTGATTCCCGCGCGCGCCATGAACGAGGTGCTGCGCCTCGCCGACGACGAGGACACGGTCAGTATTTCACTCGCGCAGGGACAGGCGCGCTTCGAGGTGGGCACGACCACGCTCATCACGCGCCTGATCGAGGGCACGTTCCCCAATTATGAGCGCGTCATCCCCACCTCGCACGACCGCAAATTGACGCTCGAAACCGGCGAGTTCGCCCGCGCGGTCAAGCGGGCCGCCATCGTCGCGCGCGACAACGCGAACCGGGTCGTGCTTGAAACCGAGGGCGCGCAGCTGGTGTTGTCGTCCGAATCGGGCACGGTCGGGTCGGCCCGCGAGGAGATCGAGGTCGCCCGCGAAGGCGACGACATCCAGATCGCGTTCAACGCGCGCTACCTTCAGGACGTTCTGGCCGTCATGGAAACCGAAGGGGTCGTTTTGGAGTTGAGCGAACCGCTGCGCCCCGGCATCCTGCGACCCATCGGCGACGGCGCGGACGACTACCTGTGCGTCCTCATGCCCATGCAGGTAATTTAGCCGCTCAGCCGCGCCGCGATTGCGTTGTCGCGGGAAATGTTCTTATTTCGCCACGATGGAACGGCTTGCTTTTGGGAAAACTTTCTTGTTTTCCCGAAAGCGGGCCGTTTTTTCCTTGTGCATTCCGTGTTGACGTGCGCAGACAACTTAGTTTTCCTGGAAATGATACGGCCGCCCGTTTCCCGCAGCCGATCCGGGTATACTCCGGCTGTATTCGGGCCACGCGGGCGGATTTGCCCGCGTAATTCTTTAGTCCCGCAGGTCAATTAAGGAACCAACGCATCATGGCACGACGCAAAGCAACTCCGCCGGCCGAAGAAATGCCGGACGCGGTCCCGGACATTGCCGCCAGCGGCGGCAGTGACGACGCGGGCGCTTTCGGGGCGCCCGCCGGGGAAGGCGCCGCTCCGGTGCGCCGCCGACGCCGCAGGCGCACCAACCTGGGCGGCCCGGCCGAAACGGCGACAATGGTGGACGCTCTGCTCCGCACTCGTCAGGGCGGGGGAGCGACGCAGCAGGAGATCGAACTGGTCGTCGGCTGGGCGCGCGGCGTGCGCGCCGAGGGCCAGGCGCTTACCGACGCGATGAAGCGCCCCACCCGCCAGCGCCAGGAAAAACTGGGCGACCGCCTGGCCCAGCAGGAGATGAACCTGGTACTGCTCCAGGGCGTCCTCGACGGCAAGATCGGCCTGGACGTTAAAGACGGCCAGATCGTGTTTTTAACGGGCGGCGCGGTCGCGTCCGGCGGCGGCATGGTATCGGGCGAACCGGTCGCGGCGTAAACGCGCGCGCGGACGGAGCGTTCTCGTCGTGAGCCGCACTGTCCGCGCTTTTTTCCCGGCCCCTCGCCCTCGCTTCTCGACCGTTCCGGCAAAAAGCCGGAGCGGTCGTTTTTTTCCTGGCGTGCCGTGCTTTTTTCTCGAACGGCGCGGTTCCCGGCCTCAGCCGCGCGGCTTTTTTCGGCTGCCCTCGCGCGGCTTTTTGAACCAGCGCGGCCAAATGCGGCGGGCCGGCGCGCTCGCCCTGTCGTCGCGCGTGCGGGCGATGGCGGCCATGAGTTCGCGGCCGGCCGCGTCCAGGGTTTCGCGGTCGGCCTTGCCTTTGGGAAACGTGAACGGCTTGCCGAACGTGACCGTGACGCGGGCGCGATGCAGGCGGCCCCGCTCGTCCAGGGCGCGGTTCGTTCCTTCCACGTAGACCGGCACCACGGGGCAGCCGGTTTTGAGCGCGAAAAGGGCCGCGCCCGGTTCGGCCGCACCCAACAAGCCTTCGGGTTGCCGGCCGCCTTCGGGGAAGATACACACCACGCGCTCCTCGGCCAGCATGGCAAGCGTGTTTTTGAAAGCGCCCCGGTCGGCCTCGCCGCGCTTTACCGGAAAGGCGTCCACGCCCCGCAGCAGCCAGCCCAGCCCTTTTATCTGAAAAAGTTCGTGCTTCGCCATGAACACGACGCGCCGCCGTGCGGCGTCGCCGATAGCCGGCGGGTCCAGATAGGAAATGTGGTTGGCAACGCAAAGCGCCGGCCCGGAGCCGGGTACGTTTTCTTCGCCCCGAACGTACAAACCGCCCAGCAGGTGGAAAACGAACAGCGTTACGCCTTCGAGAAGCCAGTACGTATCCGGCACGCGGCGGCGCGGCGCGGGCGCGAGCGCGGGCGCGGGCGGCGCTTCGCTCATGCAGTCCCGCGCATCTGCCGGCGGTCAATCAGGGCCAGAACTTCCTCGACGACTATGTCCGGCGGCCGGCCGCTCGAATCCAGCGTGACCGCGTTCGGGGCGGGCGCGAGCGGCGAAACCGCGCGCGTGGTGTCGCGGGCGTCGCGCTCGTCCTGCGCGCGGCGCACCTCGTCGAAAGATTCGGGAGCGGCCACGCCGCGCGTCACCAGGTCTTTATGGCGGCGAGCCGCCCGCTCATCGGCCCCCGCCGTCAGGAAAATCTTGATTTCGGCGCGGGGAAACACGACCGTTCCGATGTCACGCCCTTCCATCACGACCCCGCCGCGCGCGCCAAGCGCCTGCTGCTGCAAAACGAGCGCGGCCCGCACGCCCGGAATCGCCGATACCGACGACGACAGGGCCGTGATGTCGGGCAGGCGGATCGCGCTTGTTACGTCCTCGTCGTTCAGCAGAACCCGCTGCCCGGTATCGGCGGCATCGAAGCGGATGCGGGCGGCACGGGCAAGCGCGGCGATCTGATCGGGTTCGGTCAGCGAAACGCCCGCGCGCTGCGTGAGCAAAGCGACGGCCCGATACATCGCGCCCGAATCAATGTACAAATAGCCCAGCCGGCGCGCGAGCAGCCGCGCGACCGTGCTTTTTCCGGCTCCGGCCGGCCCGTCAATCGCAATCGTCAGCGGTTTCATGGTGATCTTTCCGGCGGCACACGTGCGCGCGCGGCCCGCCGCTTATTCGCCGGCCGGCCGCGCGCTTCCTGCGCCGCCGCCGCGTACCAGGGCGAAAAGGCGCGCGAAGTAATCGGGAAAAGTTTTGGCGACGCAGGCGGGGTCGGCGATGCGGATGCCGGGCGCGCGCAAACCGACCAGGGCGAAGGCCATTGCCATGCGGTGATCGTCGTAGGTGTGGACGGTCGCGGGGATGATTTTTTCGGCCGGGAAGATGGTCAGGCCGTCGGCTCGTTCGGCGACGCGAACGCCCAGGCGCGTCAGTTCGGCGGTGAGGGCGGCGATGCGGTCCGTTTCCTTGTGGCGAATGTGGGCGACGTTTTCGATAACGGTCGGGCCGTCGGCGAAGGGCGCGACGGCGGCGAGCGTCATCACCGTGTCCGAAATGGCGTTCATGTCCCAGGTCACGCCGCGCAGGTTCGGCGTGCCGACTACCTCGATAAAATCGTCGCCGCCGCGCGTGACGCGGCAGCCCATCGCTTTGAGAACGTTGACAAAGGCGGCGTCGCCTTGGAGCGCGTTTTTGCCGATGCCCGGCACGCGCACGCGCCCGCCGGTCAGAGCGGCGGCGGCGAAAAAGTAGGACGCGGCCGAGGCGTCCGGTTCGACCGGATAAACGCCCGACGACGGCGCGCGGTACGTTTGCCGGCCCGGAATCACAAACGTGCGGCCGTCGGGGGACACGTTCACGCGCGCGCCGAAGGTTTCCATCATTCGCAACGTGAGCGTGACGTAGGGCGCGGACAGCAGCGGGCCGTCCACGCGCACGATGGTTTCCGGCCCGTCCGCGCATGGAGCGGCGAGGAGCAGGCCCGACAAAAACTGGCTGCTGACGTCCGAGCGAACCGTGCAGGTTCCGCCCCGCAAACCGTTCGCCCGCACCCGCAGCGGCGGGCAGCCATTCCCGCCCAAACTTTCCACGTCACCGCCTAATTGGGTCAGGGCGCGAATCAGATCGCCCATCGGCCGTTCGCGCATCCGGGGCACGCCGTCCACGACGAATTCGCCCCGGCCGAGCGCGACCAGCGGCGTGACGAAGCGCGCGGTCGTGCCCGAATTGCCCACGAAAAGATCGGCGCGCTGAGCCGGGATACGCCCCGCCTGCCCGACCACGGTGATGCTTTCTTCGGCTTCGTTTTCCTCGACCGCGAAGCCGAGCGCGCGCAAACAGTCGGTCATGCGGTGCGTGTCGTCCGCCGACAGCGCGCCGCTCAGAATCGTCGTTCCGGCCGACAAAGCGGCGAGAACGAGCGCGCGGTTGGTGATGCTTTTGGAGCCGGGCGCGCGCGCGGTCCCGCTCACCGGGCCGGGCGCGGGCAGGATGGGCAAACTGTGGTCGGAGCTGTCAAAAGGGTTCATGGCTGTTACCGCGTTGTACGCTGGAACGCGCGCGCGCGTCAAGCAAACGGCGCGCGGCGCGCGGGCTGCGGCCCCGCCCCCGCGACAAATGTTTGAGGCTTCTGGGCTGCAGCCCCAACGACCGAAACAAATGTCCAAGTCGGCGGGGCTGCATCCCCAGAACCGCGACAAGTGTTTCGGCGTTTCGGGCGGCAGCCCCAGCCACCCCGCAAAACGTTTTCGGGCCGGGGGCTGCCGCCCGGACGACCGAAACATCGGAACAAAGCCCTTGCCCTGCGCGCTGCGCGCCTTTTCGTCTTTCTCGCCCCATTCGGGCAAAACTTCGCCGGCCGAACCTCGTCTAAAAGCGCGGCGGCCGGGCGGGTCGGGCGAGCGCGCGTGATTTATTTGCGCCCGCTCACGCAGGAAGGCTGCCTTGCCGACGCGAATTGTTAGCGCGCGCGCTTGCCATTTCCCCCATACGTCGCGCGCGCGCGCTACAAAAGACCACAGGAGGTTTTGAAGTGAGAACATCGTTATCCGGCCGCCCCACCACGGCGGCGGCCGCCTGCGCCCTGCTGCTGGGGGGCGTCGCTCTTGTTTTGGGCGGCACGCCGCGCGCGGCCCACGCGCTGCCCAAGTACGCTCAGGCGGAAAAAAAGCCGTGCATTTATTGCCATAACGGGCCGGCCGGCAACGCGAACAATCTGGGCTATCGCGCCAAGTTCTACAAAGCCAACGACCATTCGTTCAAGGGCTTCGACGACGCGGCCGAGGCGGCCAAGGCCGGCGTTGCGGTCGGCCCCGAAGCCACCCCGCCCCCCACGTCCTATTCGCCGCCCGCCGCCGCTCCGCCCCCGACGCCCGCCGCGACGAACCCGCCCGGCACGCCCGCGATGCCGCCCCAGCCGGGCCGCACGCCGTACACGACCCTGACGCCGGGCCAGGCCGTCGCCAAGTACAAGGTCGCCGAGGCCGCGTATCTGAAAGCGCCCAAAAATCCGGCCATGAAAAAGGCGTTCGCGCAGGCCAATGCCCAGTTGGGCCGCGCCACCATGTATGACTCGGCCACGCCGCCGCGCACCAAGTACCCGACCGCGCTGGGTTACTACCGCAAGGCGCTGATGCTCGATCCATCCAACGGCATCGCCCGAACGGACAAAAAGATGATCGAGGACGTTTACAAAAAGATGGGCCGCCCGGTTCCCAAGTAGCGCGGACCATTTCCGGCAAAGAATAAAGGCGGGAGGCTCGCAAAAGCCTCCCGCCTTTTTGTCGTGTGATTTACCTATCGTCCGTCTTTGTTCGCTTCAATATGAGTTCCTGGCTGCTGCCCACGACCCAGCCGCAAATCACTTCCCAGCCCTCAACCTCCAGTTTGTCCAGCGCGTCCTGAAGCGTCGGCCCCAGGTCGGGGTGGCACTTCGTTTCCCAATGCGTCCGCCGCAAGTGCAGATGCAAATGCTCCACCGTCATCGTGATTCCTCCTTCGCCGCTGAAGAGTTCTGGCCGCGTGTATCCGCGGCTTAATCTTCTCTTCTGACTGCGCCGAACGTTAAAGGGTTCGGGCGTCCGCCTCAGTTTTCAGGTCGGCCAAAAACTGCGCGGCCGGGCGCGGGCCGAGGTCGCCTTTGTCGCGGTGGCGCACGGATACCGCTCCCGCCTCGATGTCACGGTCGCCCACGACAAGCATGTAGGGGATTTTGGCGACCTGGGCCTCGGCGACTTTTTTGCCCGTTTTTTCCGACCGGGCGTCCACACTCGCGCGCAAACCGGCCGCGATCAATTGCGTTTTGATCTCCTCGCACCACGGCGCGTGCCGGTCGGCGATGGGCAAAAAGCGCACCTGTTCGGGCGCGAGCCAGACCGGGAACGCGCCCGCGAAGTGCTCGATCAGCACGCCGCAAAAGCGTTCCAGGGAACCGAACGGGGCGCGGTGGATGACGACAGGCCGATGCGGCTGGCTGTCCGCCCCGATGTAGGACAAATCGAAACGCACGGGCAGGTTGTAATCCACCTGAATCGTGCCCAGCTGCCATTCGCGCCCGATCACGTCTTTCACGACGAAGTCAATTTTCGGCCCGTAAAAGGCGGCCTCGCCCGGCTCTTCGGAAAAGGCGACGCCAAGCGACTGGGCGGCGTGGCGGCACGCGGCCTCGGCCTTGTCCCAGTTGGCCGGGTCGCCGATGTACTTGTCGCTGTCCGGGTCGCGCAGCCCGACGCGCACGCGGTAATCGCTCATGCCCAGCGTGGCGAAGATGATTTTCACGAGTTCAAGGCAGCCGACGATCTCGGCCGGCACCTGCTCCTCGGTACAAAACAGGTGGGCGTCGTCCTGGGTGAAGCTGCGCACGCGCGTCATGCCGTTGAGTTCGCCCGACTGTTCCCAGCGATACACGGTGCCGAACTCGGCCAAACGCACGGGCAAATCGCGGTAACTGTGCGGCTGGCTGTCGAAAATCTTGATGTGGTGCGGGCAGTTCATCGGCTTGAGCAGGTAGCCGTCCACGTCGCCGGTTTCCAGCCGGTTCGACAAATCCGCGCACGAGCAGCCCTCGTCGGCAAGTTTTTGCAAAAAATCGCGCTCGATGACCGGCGGGTACTGGCTGTCGCGGTAATACGGAAAGTGGCCCGACGTTTTGTACAGGCCCAGCCGCCCGATGTGGGGCGTGAAGACCTGCTGATACCCTTGTTTGCGCAGTTCGTGGGCAATAAAGTTTTGCAGTTCCTGGCGAATGACCGCGCCGGCCGGCGTCCACAACACCAGCCCCTGCCCAACCGCCTCGTCAATGTGGAATAGTTTGAGGTTTTTGCCGATCACGCGGTGGTCGCGCTTCCGAGCCTCCTCCAAACGCTCCAGATGAGCATCCAGGTGGCTTTTCTTTTGAAAGGCCGTGCCGTAGATGCGCGTCATCTGCGGGTTCTTGTCGTTCCCGCGCCAATACGCGCCCGCAATGTTCATGAGTTTGAACGCGCCGATGCGGCCGGTGGATTCGATGTGCGGGCCGCGGCACAGGTCCACGAAATCGCCCTGCTGGTAAAAGGAGATTTCCTCGCCTTCGGGCAGTTCGTCCACCAGCTGCACCTTGAAGGGCTGGTTCATCGCTTCGCAGCGCGCGCGGGCATCTTCGCGGCTTTCCACGAAGCGGGTGAGCGGCAGATTGTCGCGCACGATGCGCGCCATCTTTTCCTCCAAAGCCGGAAGGTCGGCCTCGGTAAGCGCCTTCGGCAGCAGAAAATCGTAATAAAAGCCGTCCGCGATCACCGGCCCGATGCCCATTTGGGCGTCGGGGAACAGTTCGCGCACGGCCTGCGCCATCACGTGGGCCGTGGTGTGGCGCATTCGGGATAAAAAATCGGTCGAGGACATTTCCTCGTCTAACAGGGCTTCCGCCATTTCTTCGTCACTACTCCCTTACAACAGGATGTGTTCTTTATAGGCGGCGGAACGGCAAAAAGCAAAAGCGGCGGGCCGCGCGCTCCTTTGGGGAGACGCGGCCCGCCGCTTTTCACGTCCAGGAAAAAAGGTCAGCGGCGCAGGGGCAAATCTACCTGTTCGCCCAGCGCGGGCTTGAAGCGCGCGGTGCGAAAATGCAGGTCGCGCACCTTGACGCGGCCGATTTCGGGCGAAAAGCCCAGCGCGCGCTCGGCCGCCCGTGCGTAATCGGCGGCGTCGTCGCCGGCTTCGAAAAGGAAAACGAAATCCTCGTTGCCTTCCCGGTGAACGACCAGCTCTTCGCCGTCTGTGCCGGGCACGCGCAGGCAATACGCCTTGGGCGGCACGTCGGCGGGGACGGCTTCGTCCTCTTCTGCTGAATGCGCGGGACCGTCGTACTCTTCGTAGCGTTCGTAGGAGGCCATATCGGGGTTTCTCTCGTGGTCGGTTCGGACGTTCGTAATGATTTGTTGTCGGAAGGTCGGGGCGTTTTAATAAGTGGCCGAGGCGGCGACGAGGGGGCCGGCGCCCCTCCCGCCGCCGTCACCCGGCGCGGAAGCGCGAACGGCTTCGCCTGCGGCAAGGGCGGAGTCCACGTAGTGACTGAGCGAACGAAGCCGCTCCAATTCCGCGAATCCGGCCGACGGCGCTTCGTTCGCATCCGCAAAATAGGCCATGGGAACCGGCGCGGAGGCGGGAACGGCGGGCAGCAAGGGAGCCGGGGCGGTGATGACGGCCGGCTGGAACACGGGCGGCGCGGCGATGAGCAGCGAAGGCGCGGCGGAAACGGGGGCCGTCACGGAAACCACGGGGGCGGGGCCGCGCAGCGCGCCGATCAAAAAGGCAACCAAAACCGTGGTCAGGGCGACCAACGGCACGCCCACCTGCACCAGCGGCGATGCGTGCCAGGCGTCGCAACGTTGGCAGCGGCTGTCGAAGGCAAGTTTGCGCCCGCATCCCGCACACCAATTGTTCTGCGCCGCGCTGCCGCTCACGGCGAAATTGCCATAAGGATTCGCGGGCGGGATGGTCGTCGTTGCGAGCCAGCGGTCCTGTTCCACAGGGTTTAGTGTATGGCGCAACGTTCCGCTTGTCAATGCGCCGAAACGAGGCGGCTGGGGCGATAATATGAGCGTGAAATGAGCACGGAAGACTGCGTGGAAACCGCCCGCAAGGGTCACGAATTCGCCCGCCGGCTGCTCGAATGGTTCGCCGCTTTTCAGCGCGACCTGCCCTGGCGGCGAACGAGTGATGCGTACGCGATCTGGGTGTCGGAAACCATGCTTCAGCAGACCCAGGTGGCGACGGTCATCCCGTATTTTGAACGCTGGCTCGCGCGCTTTCCCACCATGCGCGCCCTCGCCGAAGCGCCGCTCGACGACGTGCTGAAACTGTGGCAGGGGCTGGGCTACTACGCCCGCGCGCGCAACCTGCACCGGGCGGCTCAGACCATCGTGGAAAAACACGACGGCGTGTTTCCCGCGCGCTTCGAGGACGTTTTGGCGCTGCCGGGCGTGGGGCGTTACACGGCGGGCGCGGTTTGCTCCATCGCGTTCAACCAGGACGCACCGCTCGTGGACGCGAACGTGATCCGGGTGCTGTGCCGCGTTTTCGGCGTGCGCGGCGACCCCAAAAGCACGAAGGTCCAGGCCGAACTGTGGCGTCTCGCGGCAGACTTGATACCGCCCGGCCAAGCCCGCGCCTTCAACCAGGCCATGATGGAGCACGGCGCGCTGATTTGCCATCAAGCGCCGCGCTGCCCCGCCTGCCCGGTGCGCGACCTGTGCGCCGCGTATGCGAGCGGCGACCCGACCAGTTTGCCGGAATTTGCCCCGAAGGCGGCGTTCACGACCCAGATTGACGTTTCGGCCATTGTTCGCCGGCCGGACAACGAAGCCGTTCTGATCGTTCAGCGACCGCCCGAAGGCTTGTGGGGCGGTTTGTGGGAGTTCCCGCGCGTGACGCTCGCGCCCAACGAGACGCCGGAGGCGGGCGCGGTCCGAGCGGCCCGCGAGGCGGCGGGTTTGAGCGTGCGGGTGGGCGAACGGCTCGGCGTGGTCAAACACGGCGTCACGACGCGCAAAATCACGCTGATCGGCGTCGCCGCAACGCTGACCGACACAGGCGCGGAGCCGAAGGTAGGCAGCGGCGCGGCGTGGGCGCTGCCCGCCGAACTCGAAAACTTCGCGCGCGCGTCGCCGCAGGTAAAACTGGCTTCGCGCGCGTTGGCGGTTCGGCCCCAGAAATCGCTTTGGGAATTCGTCGCGGAGCGGTGAAACGGCCGAAGACGAAATACAAAAAGGCCGCCCGGCATCGTGTTGCCGGGCGGCCTTTTTTGAATGATTTCGCTTGTTAGGACTGAACGCCTTCGACGACGGCCTTCATTGCCATCGGGGAGATGCGCGGGAAGATTTTCGCGGCAGCCGCCTTTTCCTCCGCCTGGATTTCCTTGGCGAGGGTGGCCGTTTGTGTGTCACCGACCTGGGTGGCGGCGGCGTACAGCGATTCGTACACGGCGACTTCCAGGTTCTCGATGGAGTACGCCTGGATCAGGTTGCGGGTCGCCTTGTCGCCCGCATCCTTGCCGCCATGCAACAGGTCGGTCGCGGCGATGCCGATTTTGTTGATGAAGTCCTTGAGTTTGTTGCTCGTGCCGCCCAGCGCGGCCAGGCGCGCTTCAAGGCGCTCTTTTTGCCGCTCGGTTTCGGTCAGGTGCTGCTGGAACATCGCCGCGTCCTGCGGGTCGGTCGCCTCGGTGATCATGTCCTTGAGACCGGTGATGCCCGCCGCTTCGAGCGCGATGGCGTCGTCAATGTAGCGCGCGATGCGGTCCTGAATGTCGTTTGCTGCCATGGTGGTAGGGTGCCTTCCTGAAATGGGTGTGGGTGAAGTTGTAAAGAGGTGGCGGCGGCCTCGCTTGTCGCCGGGGCCGATTTACCCGGCCGTTTCCGGGCGTAAACGCGCGTGGCGGTCGGATGCCGAAGGGGCATCCCTGTTCTCTGTTACACTGATATGACGGCGTAGCCCCCTCCCCCGTCCCCTCCCCCGCGACGGGAGAGGGGTGCCTACCTCAGCACGCTCTACAGATTCGCGCGGAGCAGATGAAGACCTTGTAACAGGCACCCCTCTCCCGTCGCGGGGGAGGGGACGGGGGAGGGGGCCGCCCGACGAACGGAACCTGCCGCCCGCCATGTCCTCGCTCGTGACCTTCGACAACCCGTGGCTGCTGTTGACCCTGGCGCTTCTGCCCCTTTTCTGGTGGGTCGGGCGCGCCTCACTCGCCGACCTCGCGCCGCTGCGCCGAACCATGGTCGTCACGCTGCGGCTGATGCTGGTCGGCGCGCTCGTTTTTGCGCTCGCGGGAACCAACTGGGTCAAAAGCAACGCGGCGACCTGCACGCTGTTCGTGGTGGACGCTTCGTACTCGCTGCCGCGCCGGGAGCGGGACCGCGCGCTCGAATACGTCGCCCAGGCGACGCGCGAGATGCGGGCCACCGACAAAATCGGCATCGTCAAGTTCGGGCAAAACGCCCAGATCGCCGCGCCGCCGCTGGAACGGGGCAAGATCGTCGCCGATTTGAACGTGAGCGACGGCGGCCAGACAAACGTCGCGCGCGCGATTACGACCGCCCTGTCCGCGTTCCCGCCCGACGTTTCCAAGCGCATCGTGCTCGTTTCGGACGGCAACGAAAACGCGGGCGAGGCGCTTGAAGCCGCCCGCTCGGCGGCAGCCGATTCCGTTCCCGTTGACGTGATCGCCGTCGGCAACCCGCTCACGCAGGAGGTCACGCTCGACCGGATGATGACGCCGCCCGGAGCAAAACGCGGCGAGCCGTTCGCGGTCAAAATCGTTGCCACCTCGGTCGGCGCGGGGCCGGGAACGCTACGGCTCTTGCGAAACGGCAAATACGTCGGCGAGCAAAAGGTGGACCTGAAGAGTGGCAAAAACGTTTTCGTGCTGACCCAGAAAAACGACCAGCCCGGCTTTTACACCTACCAAGCCGAGTTAAGCGTTGCGGCCGGGCGAGACACGCTGCCGGAAAACAACCGCGCGATGAGTTTTGTCAAGGTCGCGGGCCGGCCGAAGGCGCTCGTTCTCGCGTCTGACCCCGCCGTTGCCCGGCCGCTCGCGCGCGCCCTCGCCGCCCAGAACGTGGACGCGGACGTGAAGGCGCCCGGCCAGATGCCGACGCAGATGGCCGCTCTGCTGAACTACGACAGCATCGTCTTAGCCGACGTGCCGGCCGAGGCGTTTTCGGACACGCAGATGCAGGTCGTGCGGGCGGCCGTGCGCGACATGGGCGTCGGGCTGACGATGGTGGGCGGCGAACACGGCTTCGGCGCGGGCGGCTACTTCAAGACGCCCATCGAGGAAGCCCTGCCCGTGGACATGGACATCCGCAAAATGCGCCGTTTTCCGGGCGTCGCCGTCGCCATGGCCGTTGACAACAGCGGCTCGATGGGCATGGGCGGGCCGAACACCGGCGGAAGCGGAACGACCAAACTTCAGGTTGCGTGCGAGGCCGCCGGGCGCGCGGTCGAGGCCCTCAGCCCGCAGGACCAAGCCGGCATCATCGCCGTGGACACCCAGGCGACGACCATCGTTCCTTTGACGCCCGCAACGGAAAAACAAAGCATCATCGCGGGCGTGATGGCGATGCCATCGGGCGGCGGGACCGACATGAGCGCGGGCGTCGAGGCCTGCTTCGCCATGCTCCAGCCCGCCCAGGCCAAGATCAAGCACGCGATCCTGATCACGGACGGCGAAACGCCGTCCTTCGACTACAAGGCACAGATCGAGGCGTACCGAAAAAACAAGATCACGTTTACGCTCGTCGTCATCCAGGAAGGGCAGTCAAAGGAGATGCTCGATCCGCTGATCCGCATCGCCAAAGGCACGGGCGGGCGGCACTACTTCATCAGCAGTTTGGCCGACATCCCCAAAATCTACACGCGCGAAATCCAAACGGTCAGCAAGCCGCCGATCATCGAGGAGCCGTTCGTGCCGCGCGTCGCGGGCGGGGGCAGCTCGGTTCTGGCCGGCGTGTTCGCCAGCGGAAGCGTTCCGCCGCTTCTGGGCTATGACGTGACCAACCCCAAGCCGACCGCCGAGGTGCCGCTCGTGTCCCATCGCGGCGACGCCATTCTGGCCCACTGGCAGTACGGTCTGGGCAAGTCGCTCGCGTTTACCAGTGACGCCGAACCGCGCTGGGCCGCGCAGTGGCTGGGCTGGAAGGGCTTCGGCCCGTTTTGGGCGCAGGCGATTCGCTGGACGCTCAAAAAGGCCGACAACGGCTCGTACCAGACCGGCATCGAACTCGACGGCGGCAAGGGCAGAATTAGCATTGACGCCGTGGACAAAGCCGGCGCCTACGTCAACTTTCTTCAAGCCAAAGCACACGTGGTCGGCCCGGACGGGCAGTCGCAGATCGTTCGCCTGACGCAAACGGGGTCGGGAAGGTATGCGGGCACGTTCGACGCAACGAAAACCGGTTCGTACGTGGCGAGCGTGACGCAAACCGGCGCGGACGGCCGAACGAGCGTGTCGAGCGCGGGCCTAGCCGTCCCCTACTCGCCCGAATACCGGCACTGGAAACCGAATCAGGCGCTGCTGTCGCGCATCGCCGACATTACCGGCGGGCGCGTTTTGAAGGACGGCGAAGGCGCGTTCCGCGAACGGCGCGTGTCGCGCTCGCCGATTCCGCTCGCGGCCGGCCTGCTCACGCTCGCGCTTTTGCTGTTCCCGCTCGACGTGGGTACGCGCCGCCTGCTGCTTTCATGGGGTCAGGCCGGCGAAATGGCGGCCGCGTTCCGCGCCCGCGCGCTCGCCCGCGCCGACGCCCGCCGGGCGGCCCAGCGCGCGCTCGCCACCGCGTCCACCACGCGCCTGCTGGACCGCAAAGCCCGCCTTCAGGCCGAGGACGATGGTTTAGCCGAGGGGCCGCCGCCGCCGCCACTGCAACAACCGCCGCAGCAGCAGCGCAACGTGACGTGGGGCACGCCCCCGCCTTCAGCAGCGCCGCCGCCCCCCGCGCGGCCGAAGGAGACCGGCCCGGCTTCCGCCGACGGCTACCGCTCGCGCTTGTTGGACGCCAAGAAACGAGCGGCACAAAGCGAGGACGACGGCTGACGCCGCCGCGCGGCTGACGCGCTGCCGCCGGTGCGGCAACAAGTTTTGGCGCGACGATTGAAGCAAGAACAATCTGGGTAGAATGCGGGTCAGGATTTTCGCGCCGTCGCGCCGCACGCACCGTGCCACGGCTTCCGAAGTCTTGAAAAGGAGTATTCCATGTTCTTCCCCCTCCGCCGCCTGCTTCCCGCCGTCGCGGGCGCGACCCTGATGCTCGCCGCCGGAACTGCCGCGTCCCCCGCCCTTGCCCAGAACCAGAACGGCTTCACGGTCCGCTACTCGTACAACAACGGCTTCAGCTCGGCTGTTGGGACCAATGACGGCGCCCCGAACGACCCGGTAATTGTCAACGGTGACGACCCCGTTGAACTGCCCCCTAGACCGCGGTTCTTGGGTCCGCGGGCGCCGCTCCCCCCCACCACGCTCGCCGGCACGATCCAGAGCGATCCGCTCATCATCAACAACTTTTCCCTGCTCAACACCAGCGCTGCGGACAGTTACGCCTTCATCGACTTCACGCTTCTGGGGCCGCGGGACCTTGATCCCTCCTACGTGGGGCCGGGCACCGGGATTCGGTTCACGACCTTTAACGGTCAGCCTGGGATCGCCGATGGGGACCTGGACCAATTTCAGTTGATTAACGACAAGACGCTTCGGCTATTCAGTTCGAGCGGCCAAAGCCTCGACCCCGATGAAACCACGTTCGTCCAGTTTTATATTGATGCGCCCAGCCCCGGCCCAACCGGATCGTCGTACCGCTTCAACGTCGTTTTGACGCCCAACACGGCCGGCGCTATCCCGGAGCCGGCCACGGGCCTGCTGGCGCTCGCGGGCGCGCTGCCGGTTCTTCCGGGCCTGGTCCGCCGCAAACGCCGACACCACTGACGCCGACGTTTGCAACGCGCGAACGCTTTCAACGCCGAGAAAAGGTTTTCACCTTTTCTCGGCGTTGTTTTTCTCAGTCCCACACAGGTGCGCGAGCGTGGCGGTGTATAAGTAGAAAGTTATCGCCCATGCAGCATACACCGTCCGCCAACTTCGCACGACCTTGAACGCCGCCCTCGCCACGACCGCCGAAATCTCCACGCTGCAACGCACCTTTTTGTTCACGGACATCGAGGGCAGCACGCAGTTGTGGGACCGGTTTCCGGCCGCCATGCGCGCGGAGTTAGCACGCCACGACGCCATTTTGCGCGCCGCCGCCGACGATCACCAGGGCTTCGTTTTTAAAACCATCGGCGACGCTTTTTGCATCGCCTTCGAGCAGCCGGCCCAGGCCGTGCGCGCCGCGCTCCAGGCGCAGCGCGCCCTGGGGACCGCCGACTGGGGCGTGGTCGGCGCGATCAAGGTGCGCATGGCGATCCACGGCGGAATCGTCGAGGCGCGCGACCGCGACTTTTTCGGGCCGCCGCTCAACCGGGTGGCCCGCCTGCGCGACGCCGGTCATGGCGGGCAGGCGCTGGTGTCGGCCTGGGTCCGCGACGCGCTGACGCTCGAAAACCACCTGCCCGAAGGCGTGGACCTTCTGGATCAGGGCGAGCACGCCCTCAAGGACCTTGCCCAGGCCGAGCACATTTATCAATTGCGCGCGCCAGGTCTGGCCGACGGCTTTCCGGTTCTGCGAACGCTGTCCGAAAAGAACAACCTGCCGGCGAGCGGGACGCAGTTCGTGGGCCGCGAGGCCGAGGTAGCCGCCGTGCGCGCACTGCTCGGCGCGCGCGGCGGCGCGCGCCTGGTGAACCTGACCGGCCTGGGCGGATCGGGAAAAACACGCCTCGCACTCGAAATTGCCGAGGAAACGCTCGCCGAGTACGCGGACGGCGTTTGGTTCGCCGACCTCGCTCCGCTATCCGACGCGTCGCTCGTTTTTCCCACGCTCGCGCGCGCCTGCGGGCTGGACGAGGAGCCGGCGCGCACCGCGTTGCAGCAGCTGTCCGACCATTTTCGCCGCGCCCGCGCGCTCGTCGTGCTGGACAACTTCGAGCACGTCGAGGAGGCCGCCGACGACGTTGCCGTGCTGCTGAAAAACTGCCCCCAGATTCAGGTTCTCGTTACGTCGCGCACGCTGCTTAACCTGAGCATGGAATACGAGTATCCGGTCCCGCCGCTGGATACGGGCGCGTCGGTTTCGCTGTTCGCCGCGCGCGCCCGGCAGGTGCGGCCCGACTTCGCCGCCAACGACGAGAACCGGCTTGACCTGGAAACGCTGTGCGCCCAGCTGGACGGCATCCCGCTCGCGGTCGAGCTGGCCGCCGCGCAGGTGCGTTTTCTGTCGCCGCGCGAGATAGGGCAGGCGCTCGACCACCGGCTTCAGGTGCTTTCCACGAAGATGCGCGATTTGCCGCCGCGCCACCGCTCGCTCCGGGGCGCGATTGACGGCTCCTACGACCTGCTTTCGCGGGAGGAGCAGGCGCTGTTTCGCGCGCTTTCGGTTTTCGTGGGCGGCTTCACGCCCGAAGCCGTCGCGGCCGTGTGCCGGCCCGTATGCCGGAGCCAGAGCGAGGCCCTGCTGCTCCTATCCGACCTGCGCGACAAGAGTTTGGTGCGTCTGGAACGCGAGGGCGACCGGCGCTACATGCTGAATGAAAGCCTGCGCCAGTACGGTGAGGAGCGCCTGGAACAGTACGATGCCGCCCTTCTGGCCGACCTGCGCGAGCGTCACGCCGCGTTCTTTTTGGACCTGGCCGAGCAACAGGCGCCGCTGCTTCAGGGGGCGGGGCAGGTTGCCGCCCTGAACCTGCTGGAAACCGAGGCCGCCAACCTGCGCGCGGCCATGAACGACCGCCTGAACAATGCCCGCTGGGACGAAAGCGCCCGCTTCGGCGTCGCCCTGCGGCGGTTCTGGCAGCTGCGCGGCCGGCTGCGCGAAGGCCGCGATCTGCTTTCGCGCGTCGCCGACCACGCCGGCGACGTCGCCGGAGCGGGTTTGCGCGCGCGCCTTTTGTTCGCCGCCGGCTTTTCCCATCTTTACGGCAGCGAGCCGGCGCGCGCGGTCCCGTTTTACGAGGAAAGTTTGCGCCTCGCCGAGGAAAGTGACGACTTGCCGGTTTTGGGGCAGTCGCTGAACGGTTTGGGGGGCGTCGCCCATCGCCGAGGCGAGCTGGACCGGGCGGAAGACTATTACCGGCGGGCCGAAACGGTCGAGCGCCGGCAAAGCAACGACCGGGGCGTGGCCCTGACGCTGAACAACCAGGGCCTGATCGCGGTTGCGCGCGGCGACTACGAACGCGCGGGGCAATTGTACGCCGAAAGCCTCCTGATACGCGAGCGTCAGGGCGACCAGGTGTCGCAGGCGCAGTTATGGAACCATCTAGGCGCGGTCGCTCAGGTGCTGGAACGGTTTGACGAGGCCCGAAACGCCTTTGAACGCTCCCTCGCGCTGAGCGACGCGGTCGGCGACGCCGACGGCAAAGCCTGCACCCTGACCAACAAGGGCCACCTTGCGCTCCACCAGAACGCTCTGGACGAAGCCGAGCAAAATTATCGCGCGGCCCTCGATATTCTGCGCGGCGGCGACGACCGCGCCAACGTCGCCGAATGCCTGACCAGTCTGGGCGTGGTCTTCGCCCGGCGCGGCAACTTCGCCACGGCCGCCCGCCTTTGCGGCGAAGGTCTGGTTCTGCACCGCGATGCCGGCAGCCGGGAGGGCGTCGCCGCCACTCTGGAGGCCCTCGCGGAAATCGCTCAGGCGGGCGGGCAGCCGGCACTTTGCTTCGTTTTGCTGACCGCCGCGGGCAGTCTGCACGCGGAAACGGGCGCGCGGCGTCTTCCGCAGGAGGCCGACCGGCTCGCGCGGCTCGACCAGGCCGCCCGCGCCGCGCTACCGGATTCCCCGCCGCCCCCAACCACCGACCTTCCCGAAGTTCTGCGTCTCGCGCTCGCGCTGGTGCAGGAACTGGCCCGAACCGACGAGGAGAACCCCCATGCCGCCTCTTCCCTCCGCACCGCCGACCCCGTGGCGTGACGCCCTTATCACTACAATCGCGGGGACCGGGCTGCCGGGCTTTGCGGGCGACGGCGGCCCGGCCCGAAGCGCGTTGCTTCGCCAGCCGTTTTTCGTCGCCTTCGACTGGGCGGGCCGCCTGATCATCGCCGAGGACGAAAATTTCGTCGTGCGCGTGGTGGACCGGCGGGGCCGCATCGCCACGCTCGCCGGCCGGGGCGGCATGAAAGGCGACACGGGCGATGGCGGCCCGGCGAAGAGCGCCACGTTTGTCGAGCCGGTCAGCATTGCCGTGGACGCGCGAACCGGCACGGTATACGTCGCCGACCGGGGGGCGCGCAAAATCCGCCGCGTAGACGCTCGCACCCATGTCATCACCACGCTGGCCGGAACCGGCGCGAACGCAGGCGCGGACAACGACGGCCCGGCGAGCGCGGCGCAGTTTCGTGAGCCGCACGACGCTGCGCTCGACGGCCGGGGCGGTCTGCTTATCGCCGACGTGAGCGACAACCGCGTTCGCCGGGTGGATTTGAGCAGCGGCATCATCACAACGTGGGGCGGGACCGGTCGCCGCGCGCGCGAGGGCGACGACGGCCCGCTCGCCCACGCCTCATTTGCCGGGCCGCGCGCGCTCGCCGTGGCCCCCCGCGACGGCACGGTTTACGTGTGCGAACGCGAAGGAAACACCATTCGGCGCGTGGACGGCCGCACCGCAATCGTTACCACCTTCGCCGGAACAGGGGCCAAAGGCTACACAGGCGACGGCGGCCCGGCGAAAAATGCCACCTTCAACGGTCCCAAAGGCGTGTTCTGCGATGGGCTTACCAGCGACCTATTCGTCGTGGACACCGAGAATCACGCGATCCGCCACGTTGACGCCCGGACCGGCACCGTCACCACAATCGCGGGCGGCGCGAAGGGCGGCCACGGCGACGGCGGCCCGGCGACGAAAGCCGGCCTGGACCGCCCGCATGGCGTCACTCTCGATCCCAAAGACGGCGCGCTCCTGATCGCCGACTCGAACAACCACCGCATCCGCCGCGTCGCCCCGGCCCCGAAATCTTGACGCTCGCGCGGGCCGATGATAAAATCAACGCGCATTACGGCAGGGTAGCTCAGCTGGTCAGAGCGACGGTCTCATAAACCGTAGGTCAGGGGTTCAAGTCCCCTCCCTGCTATAAAAAACGTTGGGCAAAAGGCCGGCGCGCGTCGTTACCAGAACAACGCGTGCCGGCCTTTTTTTGCAGTCGGGCGGCGGAAGAAAGCGAACCGTTCGTCAGCAAATCTGATTTCGGTCGGAAGGTTTATCCCAAAACGAACGCGGAAGGAAAGACATGCGGCACATTCTGCGAGACCTGGATCGGCTTTTGCGTGGCGAGGCGACGCGGGCGTCCGCCTTGCAGCGAGGCACCCTCGACGTGCGCGAAAGCGGCCTGGCAATCGCGGGCGCGATCCTCGGAATCGTGTACGGGCTGTGCATGGGGTCGTACGCCGTGTTTCGAGGGAACGGGCCGGATGGATGGTGGCAGATGCTCGCCTCCGCACTCAAGGTGCCGTTCCTGTTCCTGCTGACGCTCGTGGTCACGTTTCCGTCGCTGTACGTGTTCAATGCGCTATTCGGATCGCGCCTCGCGCTTAGGTCGGTTCTGCGGCTGCTGGTGGCCGCGCTCGCCGTCATGCTGGCCGTGCTCGCCTCACTCGGACCCATCGTCGCCTTCTTTTCGGTCAGCACGACGAGTTACACGTTCATGCAACTGTTGAACGTCGCCACGTTCACGGTCGCCGGGTTCCTGGGCCTGAAATTCCTGTTGTTTACGCTTCACCGGCTCGACGTCGCGCAGACCGCCTTGCAGCGCGAGGACGACCTGAAAGGTGGGCCGCTGCTGCTCAACGCCGCCCAGACCGCGCCGAGCGGGCCGCTCGACCGCACGGACGGCCAGGTGCTGGGTACGCGCGTGGTGACGATCTTCCGGCTGTGGGTGGTCGTTTTCGGTCTGGTCGGCGCGCAGATGGGCTGGGTTTTGCGACCGTTCGTCGGCTATCCCGGTGCGCCGTTCTCCTGGTTCCGTGGCCGCGAATCCAACTTCTTCGAGGCCGTGTTGCGCGCCGTCGGGCACCTGATTTCGGGATCATGAAGGCGCAGGTGCTCGCGCGCGCCGACGCCGTTTTGCGCGGGCAGAACGGCGCGGCCGTTCTGCCGCTCGTAGGCATCGTCGCCGTGTTCGGGGCGTCCTACGGCGCGGTCATGGGCGCGTTCAGCACGCTTAACGACGGGCGCGTGCTGCTGCCAATCGTGTATTCCGCGCTCAAGGTGCCGCTGCTGCTTTTACTGACGTGCGCGCTCAGCGTGCCGTCGTTCTTCGTGCTGAACACGCTGCTCGGCGTGCGCGACGACTTCGGGCGCGTGGCGCGCGCCCTGGTCGCCTCGCAGGCCTGTTTGACGCTCGTGCTCGCCTCGCTGGCCCCGTTCACGCTGTTCTGGTACGTGTCGGGCGCGAGTTACCACGCGGCCATCCTGTTCAACGCGGCCATGTTCGGCGTTGCGAGCGCGGGCGCGCAGGCACGGCTGCGGCGGCTGTACCGCCCTCTGATTGCCGGCAATCCGGCCCACCAAACCCTGCTCCGCTTGTGGCTGGTCGTGTTCGCGTTCGTGGGCGTCCAGATGGGCTGGATGCTGCGCCCGTTCGTCGGCGACCCGGCCCGCCCGACCGGGTTCCTGCGCGACGACACCTGGGGCAACGCCTACTTGATTGTCGGGCGCCTCATTTGGGATGTACTTTCGGGCGGCAGGTGAACCGCGGGCAGTCGTCGAACAAGCAGGTCAGCGGGGGCGGCATCGCGCCCCGTCCAGCGGGCGAAAATTGAAGGAGCAGAACAAAAACATGGCGAACAAAAAGGCCCTCATCGTTTGGGGCGGCTGGGACGGTCATCAGCCGGAGCAGGTAGCGGCGATTTACCGGGACGCGCTGAGCGGGGCAGGCTTTGACGTGGAGGTGTCCGACACCCTGGATGCGTATACCGACGGCGACAAACTCAAATCGCTCGACTTGATCGTGCCGATCTGGACGATGGGCAAGATCACGAACGAACAACTTAACCCGCTGCTCGCGGCGGTCAAAGCGGGCGTCGGGCTGTCCGGCTGCCACGGCGGGATGTGCGACAGTTTCCGCGACGCGACCGAATACCAGTTCATGACCGGCGGCCAGTGGGTCGCCCACCCCGGCAATGATGGCGTGGAGTACACGGTAAAAATCACCGACCCCACCCACTTCATCACGCAGGGCACCCCGGCCGAGTTTCCCGTGAAAAGCGAGCAGTACTACCTGCACGTTGACCCGGCCGCCAAAGTCCTGGCGGTCACGCCCATGCCGACCGCCGACGGCCCGCATGTCAAGAACGGCCCCTTCGACATGCCGGTCGTGTGGACCAAGTACTACGGTGAGGGCCGTGTCTCGTACAACGCGCTCGGCCACCACGCCGACGTGGTCGCGCAGCCCGACGTGCTTCGCCTCATCACGCGCGGCGCGCTCTGGGCCGCCCGCGCCGAAGATCGCGCGGGCGCGTAGCCGGTTGATGTCCGCCGCGAGGGGCGCCCCGCCGCCCATCCCGCCCCTCGCCGAGCCACCCGACTGGGCGCGGCTGCCGATCCAGGAATGCGGCGAGCTGCTGGTCACGCTTGCAGAAAAGGATGGCCGGCTGCGGGCGCGGGCCGTGTACGCCGAAAACGGCATTCCGGGCGCGCCCGTCACGGTCGCGGTCCGGGCGGGCGTGGCCGAGCGGCTTCGGCGTGCGGTAAGCGCGTTGCCGCCCGACGTCGCGCTCGTGGTTTTCGACGGCTTCCGGCCTTTGTCCGTGCAAAGGTATTTGTACGACAACTACCAAGCCGAGGTACGCGCCGAACACCCGGATTGGACGGACGAGCAAGTTGATCTCGCCGTGCGGCAGTTCGTGGCCGCGCCGGCTTCTGACCCGCGTTGCCCACCGCCGCACCGAACCGGCGGAGCCGTGGACGTGTTCCTTGTGGACGCGGCGACCGGAGCGGAACTTGCGATGGGGACCGCGCCCGACGAGGTTTCGCCGGCCTCGGTGACACGCTGGTTCGAGGAGCACGTCGAGGAACCGTTCACGACGCACCGCCGCCTGCTTTTCCACGCCATGATTGGCGCGGGCTTCACGAACTACCGGGGCGAGTGGTGGCATTACGACTTCGGCAACCAACGCTGGGCCAACGTCGCGGGCGTAGGTCATGCCATCTATGGCGCGGCCGAAGAGGAAAACGAGGAGGATTCAGCGTGTACGTCGCCGCCGTGACCGTGAAGGTTGTGCCCGGACAGGGAGAGGCGTTTTTGGAAGCGACGCGCCGCAACCGCGAGGGCACGCGGACCGAACCGGGCAACGTGCGCTACGACGTGCTACGTCTGGCCGCCCCGCCGGGCGAAAACGAGCCGGAACAGTTCTTGCTGTACGAGGCGTACCGCACGCCCGAAGATTTCACCGTCCACCAGCAAACGCCGCATTACCTCGCCTGGCGCGACGCGGTCGCGCCGCTCATGGCCGAACCGCGTCAGGGCGTGCGCTACCTGTCCGTCTATCCCGAACCCTGGGACTAAACTGAAAATGCGCCGCCCGCCCGCCCTGCCCCGCGAAATGGTCGTCTTCATCTCCTACGAGAACGAGGGCGTGCCCGAACAGATCGGCCGTGAGATGGTCCAGGCGCTGGGCATCGGCCGGGCCGAGTACGGCGTGGACCTGCTTTCGGGCGGCTGCGAGGTGCGCATCGGCTTTGATCGGGGCCTGCTCGAAGACGTTTACCGCTGGCTCGTCGCCCGCGACGTGCGCTTCGACTTCAGTTACCTGAGTTAAGCGCGAGCCGCCAGACCCGCCGGGGCTATGAAAAGCCCCGTCTCGGGGGCGCTTCGCGCCAACCGTCCTGCGGACGGAAATGCCCTCGTGAATCTCGCGCGGTCCTTGTT
>JAABUN010001045.1_pt1 | contig 65786 bp, 38 predicted proteins | sample 5559311 | NCBI WGS metagenome assembly JAABUN01 (sample SAMN10711877, study PRJNA513370) | rock metagenome | isolation source: Antarctica rocks | place: Antarctica: Victoria Land, Siegfried Peak sud
ATTGTCGTGTCTCATGTACTAACATCTTGCGTTTTGCTTAGGCCAGCATTCTCCATCCACTTCGAACTGCCATGTGCTTACCTTATTTGGTAGGACAAACTGCCAAGTTCGTTATGTGTTGAGTACTTGAATGACTCATTTGAAATGAACGGGCCGACAAAAAATTGTATCAGCGAACTATTAGTCGTGCTATTGTCCTTGGTGACATTAATATACTGTTCAAGCTGCAGAGGCGCACAGGTGACCGAGTGACGGAAGGTTACTCGATCTTGTGCTGGTGCATTGATTCCTAGGTGGACATAAGAGTCTAGCAAGCAAGTCTCCATCTGGTACGCCCCATGGTCTCCGGTCCGGCATATTCCATCGCCTCCAAAAGGACACGGCGCGCCGTCTTTGACCGTATAAGGGAGGCCGCGTACCTGGAAAATGGAGCAACCAGCTTCCGTTGAGTTTCGACCGTAACACTTCGTTGCATATGATCTTGCTGCGCGGCTCTCGCTCAGGAATTTTGCATTTCTTGCGCTTTGACCTCGCGGAGTCGTCATGTTATAATTAACGAGCCCGTAATCGTTCGGCTTGAGAAGAACGTGGGCAGCTTCGTAAGCTGGAAGGGTGATGACTTGACTAACACAAACGGCAGCAACGGTAAAGGCGACGTAGATAACTAACGGCACAAGCAGGAGCGTGCCTGCACGCAGGCGGGACGATTCCACCTTGCCCTGCCACGCGTTGCCCGTCTTCAACAAGTCCCACGCCGAACCAAGCGCGGAATTCGGATTTCGCAAGATAATCTGAAAGAGGGTACCTGGGCCATCTATAGGCGTTGTCCGGCTCCGGTACTAATGCATCCAGAACGCTACCATGTTCCACGTACACGCGCCAGAGATCGTTACGAGCGTGGCTAGAGCGGACACAAGATCACCACCCTATTTGGAGGGCACCGTGATGGTCGCCCCGAGCGCGGCATTCCTGGAGTAGTTGATCCAGAAACCGACATGTACCTGTTCCATCATGGTGAATCCAACGTGGGCTGCGTAATCTATGGACGAACAAGTCATATAGCGAGGTATAATAAGTGGCCTGCTTTGGCCACCTTGCTCTAATTCGGCTTGAGCTGCCCTCGCTATTTTTAGCCCCGCCTGCATGTTCGATGGAAATTATGATGTTCAAAAAGATTAGGAATCCTTGGCGCAGAGAAAAACATCACCCCCCACCTAAATTTAGTAGTAAACATCCCATATATCCCAATAGTCTTGATTCCAAACCCTTTTAAGGCCTAATTAGGTGTTTTTGAAGCTATACAGACTCCCTACCATTCAGTATGGTCCGCGGCACACGCAGCCAGCAACCTGTCCTCGTCGCCCCGTTTACTCCCAGCGCTGAAAGGGTTTCCAAGCCTCCCAAAAAGCCCAGAAGGCCGACTGTACGTGCTCAAGAGACGGCTCAACTGCTCAAGGAGCGTCAGATCCGGAGGGATAAAGAGAAGTTACAGGAGGAGGCTCGACATAACCGTCGGGGGTCCACCATCCTAGCACCGCTGAGGGTAGGCGCTTACGAGACGAGTACGCCAGGGAGCTGGATAGGCAAAGTGAGGCCTCCGACCGTGTACGGGCCCAGAAAGAGAGGGAGGCAAGGGAGTGGAGTGCTGAAGTCGCCCAATTCGGTGAGGATGAGGCTAAACGTCGCCGTGAGTTGGAGCGTCGTATTATAAGGGAGCAATCGGAGCTCCCTACCTCAGAGCTTGAAGAACTAGATATGGAGGAAAAGTCGGCCAACCCTGATATCATCGTTGCTACTCATATCCGGGTTAATAAGCAGCTCGTGATTCAGGACTCCCTCCCAAAGACACAACTTAATATATTCGATATCGCCGACTATAAGCATCACCTGACTCGTGAGATTGAAAAGCGAGATGGGTTTACCAATGGATGGGAGGTTGAAAAACGGACAGCCTTCGTTAAGGCCCGTCATGGTAGAGCTACTAGGATACCTCAGACGCTGAGCGATTTTTCTATTGAGGAATGGGATAAGGTCTTCAGTATTATCCATGACCAATCAGCTCGCTAGGGGGGCGCAATCGACGTCAAGATTGAGCTAATCTACACTGCTCCAAAGGGGAAGGAGAAGAAGCGTCCACGTGATATCCTATCGTCCGATCCAGTTGAGCTCTCCGACACCCCACGCCAAATTAAGGGTACACGGACCGAGAAACTCGAAGCAAAAGCACGAAATCGGACCCAGACGATGCAAGGGGCGCAGGCTAGGTCTTTAGACTTACTCCGGCGATGGCAGTGTCATGACGAGCATTGCTTCAATCAGAACGGCTTCTGCTTCGTTGATTACCATAGTAAACACTACGTCTTCAACTCTAAGGAGCAGCTACAGTGGGCTCTTGCTATCGACCGTCAGGAACCGGATGTGTCTATTGAAACACCTCCCGAGCAGATGTATAGAGGTTGGACTGGGTTCAACGGCCCAGTGACACAGACATCAAGGAGGTCGACCCAGTATCAAGAAAGACAGGAGCCAAAAGCCGAAAGGGAGGAGTCTAAAGACTTCTTTGCTCAGTATATGGAGTTCAATCAACAGGCGATGAAAATGGCTATGGCTGATAAGATGGCCGAGCAAGTTGAACGGATGGCTCGAAAAAAAACCCCACCTCCACTATCGGCTCCACCTATATGGCAACAGCAACAGCAGCCTCAGTGGCAACAGCCATATCAGCAGTATCCACAACCGCCTCCTCATCCGCCTCCTCCTCCTTATTGGTCACAGCAGACATGGCCGCAACAGCCACCTCAGTATCATCCCCTCGCCCCCTCAGTACAGCAAACCCAATATCCTCCTACTCCTCCTCCTCCTCCTCCTCCTGCTCCTATACCAGCTCGACAAGCGTCGCCCTCACTTACGCATCCAGCGTCTACTGCTACGTCTGCTCCGGCAGTGATATCGAGCCCGATTGATTCAGGGAATGAGGATGAGGAGGAGGTTATTAATAGATTCTTCGAGTGGAAGCTCGGCCGTACAAAAAAGGAGGTAACAAGGGCTAAGGTCCGTGAGGCTCTACAAATCATTAGTGAGCAGTGCTGGAATAGCAAGGACCTAAAAGAGATGTCGCGTATTAGTACGCCCATATACCAGACTGCTGTACAGAAGGGTATCCCAGAGGGTATGGTAAGGGGGTTTATATCAGAATTGAAGCTATTCAAAGAGGAGTGGAGGCGAGCTAAATTGGTCATGAATATTCGGAATGCAGCCTGATCTATCTAGTTAATAGTCTAGCCTTAGAAATCCATCCGTCCAGCTTCAAACTCTGGCTCTACCTCCCTAACATCAGACTCAAATAGGTAGCCGTCATGACGAAAATGCTGACGTGGAAAGGCGTCACAGTGACTATTCTCTATTGCATGCCTTAGGAACTCGCTAAAAGCGCCCTGGAAGAATGGCCATACTAAGGTGAACTCCCTCCTTACCCACGCCTTCAGTATACTGAATGTCAACTCAATCGGATTGAGATCTGGCGAATAGGGTGGGAGGTAGCGAACCTCTAGGCCACGTGAGCCAATCAGCTCTTCAATCCGCCCATTGCAGTGGATACTAGCGTTATCCATGATAATGATTTGCCCAGGGCGACAGCACGGTAGTAGCTCATCCGCTACCCAGCGATAAAATTGCTCTGCGTTGAACCACCCTTCTTTTATCGCTGTACATGGGAGGTAACCGTTGATCGCATAGGCTGGAAGCACACTCCACGAATGACCCCGGCGACGAGACGCATGATAGCGACCTGGCTGACCGACTGGAGCGTAGGTATAGTGCCGCCAGCCAGTCGTCTCGTTAAACAACGACTCGTCAATAAAGACGAGCTGCTCAGCCATCCAGTGTATTGATTCAGCTCGATACACGAGTCTTAACTCATTACTTTGCCGGTCCCCCATTCGCTGAGACTTCTTCCTCGACCAATTCATCCTTTTTAGAAACCTTTGGACTGTCACCCTGTCCACGATGATGTCCCATTCCTCCTATAGGAACCATACCATCTCTTTCTGGATCGCCCAGGGGCGCTGTCTGAGGAAGGAAATCAAGCTATCGCCAGCGGCCGTACTAATCTTGCGAGGGCGACCTTTAGGGCGAAGGTGAGGCTGGTAGGGAGTACCCCATACGAAGAGGTTCTGCTGCATGAGATATATGGTGCTCTTGCCACAGTGGACTACCTCAGCGATGTCGTCAGGGGGCCAGCGTAGGAGTAACAGGCGGACGATCTGGCCGCGAAGGGCTGGAGCAAGGGCCTTGGTCATAGCTATAAACAAAACACCATAAAAAGCGACGTCAGGCCTTAAAAGGGTTTGGAATCAAGACTATTAGGATATATGGGATGTTTACTACTAAATTTAGGTGGGGGGTGATGTTTTTCTCTGCGCCAAGGATTCCTAATCTTTTTGAACATCATAAATGACTTGGCAGGGCAGAACGGCTAATCCATTACGGGAGCCTCGCTGGAAATCCCCCAATTGCTTCAACTCTCGAAGGATTCTACGGAAGTGTCGAATTCTAGGCAGCAGGCGGGGCTGAAGGTATTGAAAACAACGAGGGCAGCTCAAGCCGAAGGCCAGGGGACCCATTTTAGGCTCCCATCTGCTGCGCCCCTGCATTGCCCCATAGTGCTCCCCCTTACTCCCTCGGTGCTCCCTTAGTACTCCCCCTTGCTCCCTCGCTGCTCCCTCTAAAGCGGCCCTACTCCCTTTCCCGTCCCGGAACGGCAATTTCCAATCCTAAGTTCGGGGTGTAGATAATATATATATTATATATTATATATTATATACACCCCGAACTTAGGATTGGCCGCTTTAGAGGGAGCAGTAAGGGAGCAAGGGGGAGCAGTAAGGGAGCAAGGGGGAGCAGTAAGGGAGCAAGGGGGAGTAGTAAGGGAGCAGGGGAGACTAGTAAGGGAGCAGGGAGGAGCACCGAGGGAGCAAGGGAGAATAGTAAGGGAGCACCGAGGGAGCACCGAGAGAGCACCGAGAGAGCACCGAGAGAGCATTAAAGGAGCACCGGGGGAGTAAAGGGGCGCAGTAGAAGGGAGCCTAAATTGGCAGCCTTATAGCCGGCTAATACTTCTTGCTTTAAGATCAATGATATTCGGTCAACGCTTGCTAATTAATTACGCCTTTAATGGCTTTAGGCTTAGCCATATGCCTCCTGCTGATGCTCCCCCTCTATTCTCCTGTACTCCCTCCAAGGCGGCTCTACTCCCTTCCCCAATTAACAACGGCAATTTCAAGTCCTAAGTCTAGAGTATATATAATATATATATATTTTATATATAACCCGAACTTGGGATTGGAGATTACTGTTTTTAATTAGGAAAGGCAGCAAAACTGCTTTGAGAAGAGCAGTCGAATCGGGACTCAAGCTTTTTACGATTTATCTGTCATAGCGCATCATGGCGCAGGAAGATGCTGTGCACGGCGTTTGTGAAGTCAACCATGTCACGTGGGCGAAGAGACCGTGGCCGAGGCAGCAGAAGAAGAGGAGATCGTTGTTAGTACTGGCGATGATGGAGAGGTGAAGATATTGGGGCTCGATATCAATGATGGTGGGTCAGGGATACGAGGTTTAATATCTTCCTTACTTTGACGGTATCAATACCCATCATATCGAACTGTAAGGTGTTCTTCGTGGCAGAAGGGGGGATGTTTGCCTTTTTAGATCGGATTGATAAGAATCAATTCTATGTCTTCGGCTCCAACGACTACATCGACAATCCTTGCTTCCGTCCTCTCTCTTGTCCTCTCTCTTGGCTACCAGAGCACCACTTCTGCCTTAGCCGTGCTCAAGAGGCATTTTGCCGCCATTATCGTATGGAAGGCGCAGCGACTGTACCTTTGCCAGCTGGGCATTACCCGCCCTACAGATACAGGGTCTTTGCAACCTGATGTATCTTGATGATGCTTTCTAAGGTTTCTGCAAAATACCCACTGAGACATCACACAGCTTAGATATTGAGACAACTTCTGTATTAGTCACCTCAAGACCTCTCACAATTTTCCTATACTCTTCCTCTCGTTCCGTCGGCAGTAATGCACCACTTGCAGCGGGTCTCAATATACCATCATTTCCAGCTATTACGGCGATCCCGTGTTCGAACTTCGTACCCATTTCCACTCCTAAGCCCCATATCTCGCCTTCTTCACCCATATTTAGGTCACCGAAAAGAATGCTTGCGTGAGACGCTATGTTGGCATCTTTATATCTCACCATGACAAGAAACGCTCTCGGAATCTTGAGATCATCGACTTCTTCATCATTGTAGGGCCGTGAGTATTGAGGCGATGTCCGCCTTGGAATCGTCATGACTGTGAAGCAGACGCTATTAGTCATACGACCTAGGCAGTGCTTTAACGCTCTTGCCAGCTGCAGCAGGTTTTTAGGTGAACAGTGATCGGATAGGCAACAAGATGTTAATGTTTCTATCTCTTTAAAGCAGTCGCGCACGTTCCAAGATGTCCTACAATCTGCTGCTTTAGCCCACAGAGTTGCTAGACTGAGGATGTGGCGTGCTGTTTCTAAAGGTCTACCTATAATGTCGATTTCGTCGAGTACCCGGTATCGCGGGCTACTATTTGGTCGGTAGACCATGAGTTCGGAGCTATTACTGCAGTCTCTCTCTTGATCGTGAAACCTTTTTGGTAATACTAAGGGACTACCTACTGCGTGGAGAATATCTGCCAGGCCTCCTTTCTCATTAAATGATTCCATAATTATCGGTTTACCGATCGGAGATGCAGCCTTGCTTGGATCCAATCCTATGATTGTCGCCACCAGCTGATAAGCTGGCAGGAGTCTGCGAAATTGGGACGCTGCGTCTACTGCAATGGCCTCCAGGGGCTTTGACCAAGGATTTCGTGGAACTTGATAACCTGGAATAAAAAGCATTTGAGAGATGATGGCGTCTCGTCTGTGGGATGTGTATCTTATCGAGCCGTTAAGTAGCATACTCCAGTTGAATGCAAACCATTCTGCAAATGAAGATTTTGGTAGCACATTCGATACGTCCTCTGAAATGATAGTTTCCTCAATGGGCTGGCCTCGTATTAAGGCACGAACAATACGTGCAATAACAGCGGGTGCATAAAAGCGAATGGGTCGTCTGTTCTTCGTAGCCCAGGTGATGAGGCAGCTGCTAAGCTCATCAAGACCTTGCGTTACTGCTGGTGGAATATAAAATTGAGGTTTCTGAACCCAGATATCGGATGATGACTTGTGGTGTGGTGAAAGCCATAAGTTTGCCGTAATAACGATGATCTTCCGTGAGTAGAGCAGCTCCTGCCTTGTCCACACCCGAGTGAGCCACGCATCTATGAGTGGCAAGCAAGAGCAATCTGCAAGATGTCGATTTGACCACTCTGCTAAAGCATCATATTCCACGGTGGATGCATCATCGACCGCATCGGTAGTCGAAGCGGGCTCAGGCATTGCCATTGCATTTGCACATGGCCAAGACGCGAGTATTGCTAGGCATGCAGCTGCATTACCAAAAACTTGCGGGATCTGTTGCAATTGCTTTGAGAAGAGCTCTTCGTCTTCTCGTGCCTGGTCAATACAGAGAAGATCCATCCAGTACCACGATGTCCAGCGTATGTCTGATTCCCCGGGTTTGATATCCTGAGCACAGAATAGCCAGTCTAGAAAACCACGTTTAGCAGGCGATAGACAAATGCTCCAAGGGGCTAAGTCAGTGACAATGATTGAGTCCCCACTTCCTGTGCGGTCCGTCCAGGAATGAGAAATGGCGTAGTATGGTTCTTCAAACGATAATCGATGTTCAAGCCTGTAGCCGGTGCTTGCCGTTGGATCTTTGCGAAGTCTAAACAGTAGAATCTGGTTTTCCCTGATAGCGGCACGTGTAAAGCTCTTTAATGATAAGGTCTCATTTTCAGCATCTAGCAATGGTTCCATATTATTTATTCAGAGAGTTACAAAGAGCCTTCTGATTACTGACTGAGTGTTGGCCGCTTAGGGGAGATAGGGTATCAGTGCAATCAACGCAAATGTTGAGTACGCTCGCTGGTGGAATGTGTCACGGTACAGTATCTGTGCCTTATATCTCTCAGCTGCCCCTCGTGCTGTGAGCACTAAAAGTAGAGTAGAGTAGATTGTGAAGCATGATCTTTCCGACAGCGTAGCGATGGCTCAGCCTATTGATGGCCTTCTGCACTGCCCCAAGGCTGCAACGCTTGGCGGGCTTCCACTGCTCGACAAGGCGACTTTCGCGAGGCTCTATCAAAGCCGACAGATCCTACTTACCTCTCAATCTCAACGGTGTCAATTTTGAAAGCGAATCGTTGAATGGAGCTCTGTAATACCCTCCACCTCGCAAGCGATCATGTCTGACGCAATTCCCCAGGGCCATTTCGCAGCCCTGCAAGCCTTTAAAATCATCTCATTTCTGCCCATTGCCCTGTTCGCCGAGAATCTACGAGCGCAATCCTCGCTGCTCTCCTGCATCTGCAGCAGTTCTTCCGTCACGGTGCCTCTGACTGGTTGTGTCAAAGATGTGGGCCGGCTCTGGTTTCTAAACTTTTCAGAACTCTTCGGCGGGTTTGAAACTGGGAGGGATCGAGTCGTTTCAAGCCTCAGGAATGGCAATTCGTTTCCGCTTGTGAATTATGGGTTTCTTCAGCTGGCCCAACTTCTGAAAGAGCCCTCGCAGGACTTGGTCACCCCGCAGTCTGCTCGTCCGGTGACGGTCAGGGTCACGTTTGTCGTCCCTGTCCGTCCACTCTCCGCGTCTGCAAGCACCATGGCCTTCTGGGTTCGTCATGGTGTCAATGCCTTGCATCTCACTTGCCACCTCGTCCTAGCCTTAGTCCTCGGCATTTATGGCTTTTATATATCATCGCTGCTGATGAGCTGCCTGGCGCTTCTAGATATCCTACAGGCAGTTCTCCGTCATACAACGTCCGCTATATTTTCTCAGCCCCACGGCTTAGATGGAAACCCGATTGCGATATCTCAAGACGCCCCAATCGATACCCACATCATTGCCAGATCAGAGAATGCCTCTCACTTGGACGTCCTTGTCGGCTACTCCATTCAGCTCCATGCCCTGACAAACATTCCCATCCGACCCACGAGACCTCGACTTGTACTATGGGCACTCCGAGCTATCGATTTTGTATTGGTTATCCAGGCAGCCGCATTAACCTGCTTAAGCAGTGGCAATTTGCCACTGAACCAGAATATTGGGTCTGTAATATGGCTCTTTTGCTACCTTCTGACGCTTTTTTCCGCTTGTCTGCTTAACTCAAACTCACCGGGTTTATTCCTTGAAAACCAACCTGGAAGACCGATCACGATATCAACATTCTCCTTTTCTAATCGGACTGCTGCTTTAATATTCATCTCCAAATTACCAGTTCATCAAAGAGAGCAAGTCGGGATTTCCTGGATGGACAAATTTATCCCCAATAACAGCCGCCGCAACGAATTGCTGAACAAGATATATCGGAGCTCATTGTTCTCGACGGAAGGCGAAGATGACTGCGACGAGGAAGAGATCAAGCAGCTGGCTCGGGAAGTTCAAACACGGCTTCAAGAATCTTCGTTTAGGCTTGCTCTTAATCTATTTTGGAGGCATGTTCAAAGAATCCATGGTGACTGAAGCGGGGGCAGTATGAATGAAATGGAGGGACTGTAAACCAAAGTAGACTTTTGATCATCTGGCAAAAGTTTCTGCAAGCATATAGCGCATCTATTTCGAAAGCGTGAAGAGCTGGGCCACTTAGCGTTCATGGAGCAACAACTTGGCGAGTTAGGTACAAGTTGCCGAAAATGATCTTGACATCAAGTCTTCCGCTCTCGACGAAAATGCGTGTGGATTACTGTTGTCATATGCCTGCCGGATCACCCACGAAACCGACTTTCGCCTTGCTGTCGGCCATGCGATCCCACTTCTTCCCTTCCGTGAAACTCTCACGTGGACCATACGGCGGGAGCTTTTCGAGGATCTTCCGCGCACCATTAACGTCGATAATTGAGGCAGTGAGTCCGCGCTACAGGTACGGCGAACTCCGCCTCGACCGTCTGAATCAAATATACCGCTTTTCCCCGGCGATCCTGTACTCCCAGGAACACGCCCTCATAGGCAACTTCTTCCACCCCTACCACAAATGCAGCAGCTTCTTCAAGGAGAGCTTCTCATGGCTGATCGTTTTGTTCGCCTATTTCACGACTTACTCTCTGCCATGCGAGTTGGCCTGGCATCAACGCGGCTCAGCTCCAGCCCGGCCTTCCAACACTCCGCTTGCGGACTCGCGGTCTTCGCTATCGTTGTCCCTGTTAATTTGGTGGGAGTTGTCATCGCTTTCTCCGTGCTCTTGGTTACCTCGAATGTTTTGGCTACCCTGAGGAATGGGACCAGGCACATCAGGAAGCCTCCGAACTCTCAACCAGCAAGCACAGGGTAAGAGACTCTTACGATTAATCGTACCCAAAGCCATTACCTCCAATCACGCTCTCGGATACTGCATCGTGCTGGGAAGACATGCAAATTAGGACCAGCGGCAGGGGCCGTCTGGCCCCTTCCCATCCTGGGCAGGATGGTGATTGGCGAATGGAGCAGCTGTACTGTACTTGTCATTGACGAAACAACGGGTTATGAAGGCATAGAGTATGGGATCTTGGACTTCGGAGCGCAGCATACGACATCTATGGAGCTGAGCCACAGTGCTACGGGGTCTTGCTGTAGAGAATATCTGATCAGGAGTAGTATCCAATGGGAAGCATCATAAGAGCACAAGACTTTTACCCGCTCAACAATTACAACTTCGCTGAAGGGCTTTACTCGCGTCAACTTACGCTCCTTTTGTCTTCGCTGCCGCTCCCGCTATCCCGGATCGTGCAGGTCAATTCTACATGAGGCTACGGTAGTATCCCCAGTGATAATTATACTGGAAATTGGTCCGGACTACTCTTCGCATATCCTCGAGAATTTTGGCCAAACCTATCCTCCCCCTCCGTATTTGCGGACCTAATAGCCTAATGCGATGATGTTTACTCTTTAAAATCTAAAGCTTCAACGTCAATACCGTTGTCCAAGCGCCCTCTACGCCCGGGATTCGGATGTCTGGGCAGAGGCTTAGGTAGTAGTCGCGGCAGCAGTGGCAGTACAAGTCTAGGCAGCTTTGCAATCGTTTGGAAAAGGGAATTACGTTCAATACCGTTAGATCCATTTCGCATTTCAGGCCCTAAATATAGTCTAAATGAGGTTAGTGCACAGGTCTCGTAAAACTGTATCGAGACCATCGCGAATCGGCCGCATTCTTCCCTGCATACAAAGCATCAGCAACTCTGCACCACGTGCAAGCCTGTGTATGACCCATACGTAACCGATAGCAGTCATGGATCACGTGAGGCTGCCCCATCACAAGGCTTGTGAACCGCTAGAAGTGCCTAATCAGTGTCTCGATGAATACCCTCAAGGCCTTCCTTTCCAGATGTATCCAATGTTCACACAGTGGAAATTTGAAGAACTTTTTGTCCGCCCACAGTGGACTCGTCAGACTCCGTTCGACGATGACGATCGGTTTGAAAGACGTCCACTGGAAGAAGCGACTTCATTTCTTCAGAACTGGATCTTCTTCGGACTCATCACATCCATACTAGGTCCGGAAGTACCACTTGAAGAGTTTCGGCACAAGACTAAGGAGGGGACGGCTGTCATCACGACTGCTACGCTGCCAGAATTCATTCAAGCATTGGAGCTCCGCGATCAAAATCTCACGGACGATGAAATCGAAAGCAAGTGCAGCAACGCAGATCAGTGCCTTTTGACGGCGCACAAGGTCTTAACTTTCGTCGCTGCTGATACTACAATCGATCCGAGGATAATTCTTTCTCTCTCCGCATTGGGTGATTACTTAACTTGTGTTCGAAACTCTCTTTATGGAGCGCCTCAAGGTATAGAGAGAATGATCTACCTCTATTGGGGAGATGTGTCTTTCTCAGCCGATCTTCTTGCCACCAGGATGCTTCGGGATCAATGGTGCAAAAGTCAGGTTCGGAGGGCTTTTCGATTGAGCCCCTCGGGAAGATACTATATCAGCAATCTTTCACGGCCCGATCCTGAAAGAAAACATGACCAATGTAACGAATGGCAATGCGTTGCCTACCAGATGCACTGGGAGACTTATCAAACAGCACATATAGAGAAGAATTGCAACTGTCCGTTCATACATGCCAAGCCCGAGGAACTGTCCTCAATGCTTGCTCGACGGAAGATTCCGGTGATCTCAACGGAGACGCAGACTGAGGAAGGCACGCCGATTGAACTCCATGAAGCTGAGGAAAACAAGTACGTTGCTATATCCCATGTTTGGAGCGATGGACTAGGCAATCCATGGCACAACGCGCTACCAAGGTGTCAGTTGCGGAGGATTTGCAATCTAGTTAGAAACCTTGGTGGGCATAGTGAGCCTTCTTTCTTTTGGATCGATACAATCTGCTGTCCCCGTGAGCCGATGGAGACGAGACGTCAAGCTATTGCTTTGATGGGTGAAACATACAACGGGGCAGAGAAGACCTTGGTCCTCGATAACTATATGCAAAGCATACCAGCAACTACGCTGTCCGACTTTGATCGTCTAGCTTGCGTATATGTCTGCGGCTGGCTCACCCGCATGTGGACGCTCCAGGAAGGAGTGCTATCGAAGATGATCTTCCTCCAATTTTCCGATCTTGCCGTAGACTTTACATGGACCATCATAAATCTAATCAACAGTTCATCCCACCGTGCCGAAAAACACAAATTCACCAACTACATGATGAAACTCCGCGGGCCCTGGGTTCTCACGCGCTCGCCGGAGCCTTTCTCATCCCTCCAATCACTGGTCGAGGCTATTTTCGATAGATCAACCAGTGTAGCAACAGACGAAGCAATCTGCCTCGGAAACATGACGGGCACCGACATGGACCGGCTGGTGGAGGCCCCCCCCCAGATGAGGATGAAACGATTCTGGGAGATCCAGAAAAGCTACAGTGGGGACTTGATCTTCTGGACCGGCCTCAGGCTCAAAGAGAAGGGATACCGCTGGGCGCCCGCGTCGTTCATGAACCAGCATCTCGCGAGCCTTCCGGGGAACATCCATTCGAACGAGACTAAGCTGGCGTTCCGCACCACGTCTGGATTGAAGGTGAGGTTTCCTGGTGTTGTTTTAGGACCCTTGAAAGGTCATCGCGCGGCGCAGAAGTTCTGGCTGAGAGATGCCAGTCGGGAGTGGACCTTTTGGATGGAGTGTACGCGATCTACGAATCCCGATAACGATGTTGATGATTACGAAGGCATTCCGTCAACTGCATCCACAGCTGATTTACAAGAGATCAAATTAGCCCTTATTTTCAGGGAGATACCAGGATGCTTGGAGAAAGAGACGAGCGACTTCTCGTATACAGACTGCGCCCTTTGCTCGGTGGAGAGATGGGAGGGTGAGATCGTATACGTAAAGCTGGAGACAACGGGAAAGCTATATCGTGCGCTCCCTGGGCTAATGGTGAAGGACAGTTTGGCTGATGCGTTGGATGTGAGAAGGGAAATTCTAGCTGAACTGAGGCAGCAGCAGCACGCAGACATTTCCGAGAGGGATTCTATGAACGGGGTGATACTGCAGGATAAGCACTTTGTTTTCGATGGCAGTTGGCTGGGTGAAGGACAGGAGTGGTGCGTCGAGTGAAGGCTGTCGCTCTCCATATATATTTCGAGGTAGTATAGAAGAAAAATGGCCTGCTTCAAGAAGAACAATGAAGCTATTTGAATACCTGTGATACCGTAAGCCACGTTCTAGCTACGGAAACCCATAATCTTCACAGCTTCCCATTCATCTGGACCGACGCACATTCTCCAAGACTCCTGCCTTTCAAGCTCCCACGCACTTGTATAAACCTGAGGGCATCGCTTGCGAACCTCTATCCCCCCACATATCCAGTACCCACACGAAGAACATACCTTTCAGCTATGCCAATCTAGCAGTCTTTGCATACATCTATATACATATATAGTATCCTGGAAGCGATTGGGGGTGCTCAATTTTGGGGTCCGGAGGAAATACAAGCAGCTAAAAAGCGCAATACAATTAAAGAGGCCGAAAAGCAGTTAATTGAGGATGAAAAAGCAGCTAAAAAGCTTCCGCATTGGAGAAGAAGCTCCAAAAGCAAACAGAGAAAGCACAACGACCAATTAGACTGCGTGAAAAACGACAAACACTTGTGGAGGAGCAGCTCCGAAAAGCAGCTGAAAAGCAAGCTTTGCAAGAGCTCAAATCAGCAGCTGCGCAAATGTCGCAAGCGCCCCGCAACACGCAAAGAGAATTATCAGTACCTAAGATTGATAAAAAGCGCAAGCTTGCTGCAGTCTTACCTATTGATAATATAGTATCTGCTAAAAAGCAGAAAGTGATGGTTTCGACAAATACCAGAGGTAAGGCAATTCTGCGCCCATAATGCTTTGAATTATAAGCTTCTTGCACTTGGATATTGTTTATATACATAATCTAGCTCCGCTTCTTAAATCTAGTCATAATAGTTAATATTGGTAGAGTGGTAATAGAATTTGTAGAATGGTAGATTTTGCATTGATGAGTCGCCGAGCAAGGTGCGTCGTTCACCCGGGCGAGCCGGGATATCCTGGAATGGGGGGGGTTTTTTTGCCAAGGAATCTTTCTAATTTGCTAACGCTAAATGTACGTACTTTCCTACCTAATGCTTGAATATCCCTCATGAACTTTGGTAATGGTGGATTCAATTAGGTTATCACAGAATCTGACAAATCTGAACACAGCTGCTATTTTGCTACGCGATAAATCACTTGCCAAGGGTGTCCGAGGTCCCGTAATCGTTCCCTTTATCTGTGCTAAATTCCCTTTCCATTCTCAACCACTGTCATTAGAGGAATTTGAAAATACCCCCAGAAAATACAAACTAAGTACATCTGATTTGCTAACGAATGCTTCTGATTACCATGATCTAAGCCATAGGTTATCTATCCTCTAGTCATAGCTTTTCTTTGGCCTGCTGGTCCAGGTCATCGGTCCTATTGGCGTCCCTAAGCCGAGATGAATTTATACACACAGAGGCTGACGGCTCCCTGGTTATCACAACCGAGAGACTACCCAGGTATTTGTGGTTCTGGCTAGTAGTTTAACACCACCAACCAAGACTCGAGATAGCAGAATATACTAAGCTTGCGGACTTATGCTTGAAAGTGGCAAACGAGTTACTGAACAACTTCATCGTAGCTTTGAATACCAAGAATCCTCATGTGGGAGAACCTGACGCTTCAAGCATTATAGACCGTTCGACCGCTGGAAAAGTTCTTCTCTCTTTGGTCGTCCTTGCGGACCAACTGTGCCAAGCCCGAGAAGGTATTGTGAGATACAGTGTTGGTCTAGTATTATATTGGGAGTATCCGTCCTACGGGACAGCCCTTCTACAAGACGCCGGTTGGTGTGCCGCAGAAATCAATATTCTGTATATTCGCCCTTTCCACAGTCAAAGTATTGGTATTGAGAGAAAGAAATAGCGATGCACTGACTTACGTAAACGCATTTTTTTGGTTTCCGATATTGCAGGCCTTCCTGTCTTTACTATTTAAGCACGTTGGATAGACTGATCTTGCGGAAAGACCATTGACGATATCAAAATTCGACGACCTGTCAAGCTTACCAGATAAATACGAAGACTTATAAAACCCAGCATATTACAGGCTGTCCGGGTTATAAGGAGCATAGACTCTCTTCCAAGGCGATTTCCGCCGTCCGTATTGCCCCGTGAAGATTCTTGCTACAGATATTACACAAGTTAAAAGAGTCTTACCGTATATCGCCATATCTTACGGGTGGTCGGACGGAAAGGTTAATCCTCAACGGAACTTCCTGCCGGCCTACCAGTTGCAGCGAATATAAGATCGTGTAAATACCCTTTCTCCCTCGGATGCGCACCCTATACCGTTTGAGATAGATACACTTTGTGTGCGTGTTGGTAGGAAATTCTGGCCTGTTCGGAACATAGCACTCAATCGCATGAAAACTATCAATAAATGTACAGAAAAGATTCTTGTCCTTAATGATTCTCTCGAACTTATTAATTCGACCATAGCTCCCGTAGAAGTAATGATAAGGATTTAATACTCGCTATGGTCTATAAGGCTTTAGACTTTGCACGAGAGTCGGTTAGGTCTGGATATCTACTTCCAATTTCGCGATAAGAGCAGATCTTTTAATGTTCTGCCGCGTATAAGTGGCGATAATAGAAATTTGCAGGTTGTCAACGAATTACTAAAAAGCCTGACCATTCCGGAGCTCGTGAGCTTGAATCACTGAAAAAGTCCTATAAAACTTAGGTAATAACTTGATTTCATTTATAGATTAGCTCTGCGCTAGCTGTACTTCTTGCACGTACTCTAGCGTACACAGACCAGACCTTTATATTACGTCTTTTATACGCCAACAAGCCTTTACAGGCCGACCAGGATGAGGAGAATCTACGTATCTCAGCTATTAAATCTATAGTAGACTACCAGTTCGAAGACAATTTATACAAGACCTGGTTGCCTTCAATGGAAGATTTAATTGGTAAGGACTATAAGCTAATACGGCTTGACGACTGTTGGAAATAAGCCCTTCTGCCAAGACACTAAGCGAGAGGCCACGTCTACAAATCCTGTTGTCTCGTTATCTTATTCCTAGACACCTTTTCAGACATCTAGAATAGCGAATGACAGCTACATTATCCATCATACCCCTAAGATCGTTCAACAACGACCAGGTATTATTAGATATCAACGCGGTCGATATATACCCGATCTTAGCTCACGCTGCTAAAGGCTGGTATCGTAACCGTGGTATATTTTATATGAATTCGCTTAATCGCCAGTCTGGCACGGATTACTTGAGCCTTGGGTTAAAACCTTCTACTGTCTTTGATGACACAGTCCGTGGACTGCAAGGGCTTACCACGTCAAGGGTTAAGGACGAGCCTGTGTGTCTCTATGCGCTTCTTGGACTTGATAATGCGCGGGTTTTAGACATTCCTATACTATCTTTTCGGAAAAAGCGAATTCTTTCACCCATATCTTCTAGGCCGACACTCGCCACAATCTGCTGCAAAATAGGATTCAGTGCCAATCAACTTTAAATCGATGCCATGTAAAGCGCATGAAAGCCGTCTGGTCGCTTATAGACGCCTTCCTACCTGAGATTATCTTTTGGAACGTTCCACGGCTTCAGGAAAAGCGATCGCGCTGGGCACCTTCTTCGTTCTTTTATAAAGACACGCAGATACGCAGTCGAGCAGCAACCAAGGCAGCACGACTAGGTAAAGGACTACTAGTTCAGTTTCAAGGATTTCGTATTTCTCTGGAGTATAAAAACACGCGGGAAACTTTACAGGATGACAGCGACTGTGTTATATTAAGCATCAGCTCTCCTGACCTTCCCAGTATTGGTAATGCCCATCCGTTCCGACCATCTTAGACGCGTTCACGGCTTTCAGGACCGAGCAAGTATTGGCAAGGATTTTTCAGTCACAATTGTGAACTGGCGCTTATTGTGCAGGAAATATAGATCCGATTTAGCAGCTGTAAATAGAGAGGCGGATGGGATTTATTTCGCTACGTTTACAGGGGCTGCAGAGCGCTATTCTTCATCCGTGTCACTTCGATCAGCTATGGTTTTCTCAGGAACGGGCAAATGGATTGCTTATCCCAAGTAGTGCATTGGTTGAAGCCCTATACAGAGAAAGGAAACGGGCTCAGAGTTCAATAATCAAATGGCGGAACCTACCAAACATGCATTGCCTTGTGCAACCCAATCTGACCCTCAGTAACTCTCTCACTTGCACGGTCGTTCTTCGCAACTCCCTGATATATCTTGGCGAACCATCGCAATGGCTACCCCTCCCATTTCGATCAGTTTGCAATCAAGCAAAGTCGACTTAACGAAGCAAACGCATCTATTGCAACTTGCCATTCTCTCCATATCCATTTAGGTCAGGAGAAAATCGGCGAGGCTGTAGGAGTCTAGGCAGCAGCAGGCTGAGCCAGGCAGCACTGCTGGGTAACTAACAGGAGCAGCTGTAGGCGAGTAGGGTGTAGCCAAATTAGGCTCTCTGAGGAGCCAGAACCTCTCCTCTCTTGCTGCGCCCCCTCTGCTCGCTTTCTGCGCCTTAGTGCTCCCTCGGTGCTCCCCTATGCTCCCCCGGTGCTCCCCCGTACTCCCTCGCTACTCCCTCTGAAGCGGCCCTGCTCCCTTTGCCGTTCCGGGACGGGAAAGGGAGCAGGGGGGAGTATCAAGGGAGCAGGGGGGAGCATCGAGGGAGTAGGGAGCACCGAGGGAGCAGCGAGGGAGCATGAGCGAGCAAGAGGGAGGAGTACGGGGCAGTGTAAGGGCGCAGCAGGTGGAAGCCTGAAATAGCTTCCCCCGTCTCAGCTTGAGCTGCCCTTGTTTCTTGTCTGCTGCCTAGACTTCGGTACTTCCTACAGGATCCTTTTAACGGCTGCCTAAACAGCCCCGTCCCCGCGGGTAACAAAAGTATCTGCTAGAGGAGCTTGCTGTACACGCCCTAAGAACACCACCGAAGTCTATATTAATTTATTTTTCTATTTTTTACTATTATTGAATTTACGAGATCATTAGCATTTTAGAGAGTTTACCCCTAATTAAAACCGAGAAAACAGTAGGAGTTCGCGTTTTATCCCCAGTACTAGCAGATGCTTTCGTTACCTAGTAGCCGTCCCGCCTTGCCAAAGCAACCCTAAGCAGGCACAACTTCCTGACGTAATGACCACATTGAGTAGTCCACTCGCAACGATATATGTTTATCGTATTGTATTCCAATAGTCACCGAATTCCAATTGTTTCCTGAGTACATAGCCCCCGTTATGAATCATGTTATCAGAATATAAACGCGCGACCGTGTTTAATATGTAGATTTCAATATGTTTGTTCTTTGCCGCTTGGTAAGCAAGCTGCGTGAGAAGTAATATTACTTTTGCGATACTTTTTAAGCACTAACATGTGGTAATTTTAAATGGATAATTTGTTCGGCCCTCCGTTAGCTTTAACGACTTAAATTGAAAGTGATATTTGGTTCGCCGTAAGGAGGGAGCCGAAGCATTTCATTTAAACGAAAAGCAATGGAGAGCATGGTAACTCGAACGAAGTGGAGGGTCTCCTATACTGGGCCCGCTTCGTCGCCCTTAAGCGCAGCCGCTCTGCCAGCCTCTCGGACGCAGACACGACCAGGCTCGTCGACCGCGCCCGAGACTAACTCCACCTCGCTCGCACCATCTATAACACCAACCCGGGTCAAACAGCCGGCATATCGGAGGAAGTATCCGCAGCGGAGAAGATACTGCGCGACTCGATATTCTACGCGCCGGCGACGAATATAGAGAAGGCGGGTGTGTACGCTACCATGGCGCAGAGCTTTCAGGGTACGGGCCACTGGTACTACTGCGCCAATGGGCATCCGTTCACGGTCGGCCAGGTGTCCCCAGTGTGGGGCTACTGTGGGTGGGGCCCACCATCAACCTGCAGACGGGGTTAGGCGGGCAGAAGACTTGGAAGCGGAGTTTAGGAGGCGAGGACGGTAGATCTCGTTAGATGCTGGAAGGTTTGTCAGCGGTAGAAAGCCGATGCGGCGTTCTTATTCCAGTTAAAGAAGGGAGGGAAAAATCGCTTGACCGGTTATCAGAGTGCCGCGATAAGCGGGGTGGCAGTAGATCACATTCAGGCTGAAAAAGCTCAGACGGCACTCATATGAGTGGCTTACATTCTGTAATTGGTTCGGACATATCGGCCATATTTCTTGTTTCGAACACTGGCCTAGTACAATTCGACCCTGCGTATGCAGACTCCCTATTTACGCGTAGTGGGTATTCGCACTCACGCCATTTTACCCACTTAATCAATGCCATAGCATAACCTACCGGCATGAGGCCGGTGGGTATAAGTCATATTCCGCCTACGGAGCTCCAAAGAATACCTACCTCCTATCAAACCCTTTAACAAACTTGAGGTGATTTTGTACATCCCGGTAAGATCTCCCCCATTTTCCTTCAAATTCATCTAACTCAAAGGCCGGCCGAGTGTAGACGTCATTGAAGCGATAACTGGGATGCATAAGGAGGAGGAAGGCTGACTTCGAAGGCAGCTTACAATAGCCGAGGTAGGCGATAAGTTAGGAACGAGTCTAAATTATTATTAGCTTAATTTAAAAGTAATATCTTCTAGATTTTAAAAAACCTATCCTAAGCCCCGGAGTTTATTAAGGGCTTCGGCTAGTAAAGACCCTTTAGCTATATATAGTCTTCTTAGATAACGTTTAATCTTTTCGTATCAGATATAAACTCTATACTCTTCGTATAAAAGAACGCCGAGTTCTTCGCGGTAGGAAATATAGAAATTCTTTATAACTCTACAGAGATAAGGTTTTATACAAAGTCTAGGCCTAATAAGTTAATAAGAACGAATTTTCGAATTTTTATTAACTCCTAGTAGTCGCTTAGGCCTGATTATTAGATTAAATAAATACGCTAAGTAGGTTTAATAATAGTCTGGTCTATAACCGAAAGTTAACTACTAGTAGTAGTTATATATAAAGTGAAAGAGTTAAGGTATTTAGATATAAAAGTTTTAGGGTATTCTCGTAGAAGCTTAGTAATAACTAAGCGATCCTCCTGGATTAATTAGCTGAAGTTGGGGTATCTATATGGAAACCCCAACTTCTTAATATTAGGTTCTTTGGCCTTTAGGGTGTCCAGCCGGACCAAATTGGGGACGATTCTTCCTCGGCAAAGGCCGTTGATACTTCAACTACAGATACATCCGATATGGATTCGAAAACGTGTTTGACAGACTCTCGTTACAATTCGGATGATGCTTTCGTATGGGACTGCGATGTCGCCATGTACCTTGCTTCGCCCGCTGCACAAAAGAACATTACTGCCAGGGACAACTAACCTAGGGCAATCCTAGGCGAGGATCTTTTCATCCCAAGTCTGTGGGCCACCAAGCCATAGCGGTCGAGGTTGGAAAAACCATCCTCTGGGCGCGTCCTGGCGCAGATCCAGGTGAATGTGTCGGCATACCAGCCGGGCCGGCTGACGACAGCGGACCACTGAACCGTCGTGAACAATTCAGGGTGAATCAACCTTCGACGATCTGCATGTTACCCTCGTCGACCGGTAAAAGTATTCACTCGCCCACCGGTAAAAGTGTTCCCTCGTCCACCGGTAAAAGTGTTCCTGCTAGTACTATTAAACCTGTTGAAAGTCCAGCCACTGCAAGCCCCACCTGTGTGCCGTCACCGACTGGCAAGGTAAGAGACAGTCATGAGAGCTACCTCCAGAAAGCTACATATTACTCCTGCGCAAACAATGGGACCCAGACCGAGTACCTAGAATCGAGTGTAAATCTAAGTATGAGAATTGTTGCTGGGACATGGACTTCTGGAAAGCAGACTTTCACTGGTGCTAAGCCTTACACTGGCGACACTGCAGAGGATGATGTCTACGATATCTCGATTGTTTCCGTGGACAAGTGTACTCCTGAAGCGACTACAGGCACCTTCAGTGTGGGCTACAATCTTGCCCAGCCAGTGAGGGACGCAACAATAACATGCAACACGTTGACTTATGACGCATGGAAAAGTTGTAAGTGTTGCCCATCATCGCCCACTAACTGCCACTTGTTCTGTAACTCACATATGAATGAGTAGGTGTTAATAAAGGTCGTGGTGGTTTAATCCTAGCCGGCTGCCTCATCTATAGCGTCAAGACAGTCTATTAAGCAACTAGTGGCTTTATTCAACGTGATCTGAACGATATTATTGGAATTAGATATATTTATCGGAATTAGGGAGAGATCTAATAGTGGATTGAGACCTAGTAGCATTCATTATCAACTACACTTTTCTAAGCGATAGAGTATTCTGACGTGATATGATTGTTCTAATATTAGTCCATTCAAGGTATTATATCCCTCCACGTACCCTTGTTTCGCGTAGTCCTCGGGGTAACTTGAGATTGCCAGAACACTGCGACCCTAGCGATGAGTTGCGAGCAGCTAACCCAAGTACAGCTCTCAGCCCCCAAGCTAATGACTTCGTGACCGAGCTTAGTAACGCCTTTTCGCTACATCCAAAAGTACCTCTTCCTGCTTTGGATTAAGTCTGTAATAATCGTAATAGCTTTTATGGCCGAGGCCAGACCCCAGTTAGCTTTCAGGGAGGAATAATTCGTTAGCTCCAGGGGGTACGATCCCGCATATCGGCCGTGCCACACGTTGGAGTCGTCTCTCTTGGCCCAAGTCTCTTCTTCCGTTTGAGGGTAGTCATGCAGCCTCGCAAATGCTGTATTGCGAGAATTTTCCGAGAGACCTAATTTATAGCCCTAACTGCGATAGAGATTAAAATAAAACGGACAAAATGTAGTATAGACCTAGGGGCTAAGATACAGCGAGGATAGTAGCGGAGACTTGACTCCGCTTTGTGGTATTCGGGACCTGGTCGATCAGGATTCGGCGAGGCCAACTTTCCCCTAGCTTCGCCATGCCTAGACCACTTTGGGTGTACGCCACGGCTGGTAGTGTGGACTACGCCTCGAGGTGTAGACCACTTCGGGTGTACGCCACAGCTGGTAGTGTGGACTACGCCTCGAGGTGTAGACCACTTCGGGTGTACGCTACAGCTGGTGGTATGGACCACGCCTCGAGGTGTAGACCACTTCGGGTGTACGCCACGGCTGATAGTGTAGACCACTTTGGGTGTACGCCACGTCCTTCGTACAATAGCGCGGAAGCTGTGACAGGCAAATTTTCAAACTAAGAACTAGAAGTGGGAGCCAAGAATGGGATTTGGGAGTCAGAAAGACCGGGGATCCAGAAGTGGGTGGGGGAGCCAGAAGTGGAGCGGGGGAGCCAGGATTGATCGAGGAGCCAGAAGTGAATAGAGAGGTCGATACCGCCACTAACCAGCAGTCTCTATCCGCGCGCACGATTATTTAACCATCAACTTTTATCCGGCATTATCCCGATAGTATTCCCGAACACTTTATATTTATCCGGGTTAGGAGTACATGTCTGCTATAGTTTGACCCCAGGCTCTATAAGAATCAAGGATACCGAAAATCCGTGATACGTTATTAGCGGGGCTGAACTTTACGGAGTACACGTAGGCATGAACAGATTAAGTATTATATAGCATACTAATTTTCGAGGAAAGCAGTTAGATACTAGACTATATCACGTCTAGAGGTAGATAGGGAAGGCGTCTAGAATATATATTATTAACGAAGAGTAATATACGGAATTTAAAAGGCCTAAGCCTATACCTAGCTAATTCGATAACCGTCCTTATTATTTACGTAGCTAGATCTATCAAATTTTCTTAGGGGCCGCTTATTATCCGAGCTAGTAGACTTATATCGTCTTAGTCTTTCCTTATAGCTCGGCAAATTCTCGTCTTTCTACTTCCTCGCCTTCTCAGCACTCTTATACGTACGGTATTCGAAGTATTAAGGGGTATTAGACCGGGCGTCTATAGGCAGGACGAAGCTGACGCGTCGATGACTATAATTTTATGGGTTATATGTCTATTTACCGGTACTAAATATATGGAATAGGATATCACAATGGGGGCCTTTTCGGTTCAAGCTCCTTAGGAGCTAGATATCTACGTGCTTTATAATAGCCTATTTAACGTATTTATAAATTCCACGGTCTTTATCTTAGGGGAATAGCCGCTAAGAGATATCCTTTAAAAACCTTTCTATTTTATCTAGATTTCTGATTAGCATATATAGTAAGGACTTTTAAAGCCTTTTATACTCTTCCTTAGGATACGCTTTAACTAACAGCGTTATCTATCTCTTAAAGCCGACCGGGGTAAGGCCTAGAATATTTAGTCTATAACCGTTTCATTCTTAGACGAGGTGGTACTAATATTTAAGGTCTTTATACGTTCGAGAAATTAACGAGTACGTATTAAAAACAGCTAGGTATTATATTAGTAGTATAGTATATTTCACGTTATATAGGAACGTACTTAACTAGGGATATATTTCGTTTTCTAGCTTGATAATTTCATAGTATCTTATTATCTTTACCAGTATAATAATAATACTATAACGGGGTTCGTAGTCTTTAATCTGCAGTATATCGTCAGCTATAGCTTACTAATAAAGTTGAAAAGGCTTTTCCTCTACGTCGCTCGTTATATATAAGTCGACTTGCTTCGCGCGTAAACTTCATCTGTAGTCGTTATAGCCTTAAAAAAACATCGAAGCTCGTCGCTTATACTAAGGATAAATAGGACGAACCCTTATATAATAGCTACTACGGTAACATTCTATCTACCTTAGAGAAGTAAGGCGAAGTATAATAGTAATTATACTAGGTTTTAGTTAGGAAAATCACGAATTAAAATAATTATATTAAGGTACCTTAGGGTTTAGACCTACTTGTATCGTTATTAATATTAATTATATATCTTCGCTTCTTACGATATAACGGTACCTATTGCTAGTATAGTCGAGGCTTCTTAACTGAAATATATCGGCCTTCGTTATTAGTAGCCTACCTTTTCAGCTTACGGTCCGCGGCAGCTATACACGACTTATATAAGTAATTCAGACTACTATAATAGGCCGTGCTAAACGGAGCGTTAAGATATTACTAATCGATAAACCACTATATTTTCTACGGAAAAGCGCTAATCTTTCGTCGAGGCCTTTTTACACTTGTCGTATATATACTAGTCAGCTGACCTAGATCCCGGACGGTAAACTCTATAGATTTCCGGTATTATCGGCGCGACGGGTAGAGGTCGCGTTTACCGAAGTAATACCCCTAAGGCCCTGCTATACGTTACGAAGGATAGGCGAGAAGGATAGATTCGCTCGAGTAATTCCACTATAACTTTACCTAGAAGACGGCCTCGTATCGTCCCGAGGTAGCGGATTCGGTTTTCTAGTAGTAGGCTCGGGATGCAGCTTAGTTCGAAGTAGAAAGATACTATAAGTAAAGCATATATTATCTCCTCGCACTCCTAGATTATCTATAGATTTAGATAGATAAGTTAATATAACTCGTCTATCCGGCTGGTATTATCTATCGCCGGCTCGTTCCTATTAAAAATAAGCCCTTCTGCCAAGATAATAAGCGAGTAGCTACGTCTATAAAGTCTTATTATCTCGTTATCTTATTCCTAGACACCTTTTCAGATATCTAGAATAGTTAATAACAGCTAAATTATCTATCATACCCCTAATATCATTTAATAGTTCCTTGGTAAAATAACGTTAAGCTACTTATAGTCTTTACGGTTTTTACGGTCCAAGCTATTTATAACGTCTCTGAAGTTACTTTCGCCGTCGAACGATGATATATAGGCCCGCTACAGCTGAGGAATAAAGCCGTTAAATAGCACGTGGCGGAAAGAAGTAGCTCTTAGCGACTTCATTTTTATACTAGTCCCTATCCCTACGGATACTACAAGATCAGGTTTAGAGAGTAAAGGATCGATACGCAGGCTCTCCTAAAGCGTAAGCTTAATAGGATTATTATATCTACTTATACCTCCGTCCTAGATTAGGCCAGTCGCATAGGTATATACGGGTAGATATAGACTATAGAGATTAGTTACTAGTAATAGCGGAGGCAGCTAAGAACGCTTACACTAGAGCTACTAAAGTTATTCGGCCCCTAGATAACTTAAGTATATATAATCGTAGAATAAAGGAGACTTACGCTTACTAAAGGTACGGTTCGTGTTTTATATCCGTCGGACGGATGATTTTATAGCCTGACTTATAGTTAGCACGGAATTAGAAAGGAATATCCTCTATCTATACTATAATTCTCGCCCTACTTGCCTAAGCCGTTATAATTTATTAATAAGACCGGGATACCTTTATTAATAGTAGCTGCCGTGACGCTAACTATCGTGGCGAAGAGGCTCTAGACGTAGTTAAATAACCGGCCCTGAGAGCCTAAGATTTCCTGTAAATAGGACTCTAAGATTTCGGTATTATAGTATCCGTCACGGTACCACGACCTTAGTACACGGCGGAGACGACTAAGAACGCTCGTTCGATCGGGAGAGGGAGGAAATAGCTGCTTAGCTAGAGTATTAAACATCTTCATATACTTCGAAACTAGTAGCTAGCGCAGGAAGAGGATTAATACGATAAGGCCCCCTATTCCTAATATTAGTTAGGGTAACAGCTAATATTAGATCGTTAAACCTACTAACGCTGGTACTATATACTATATCGAATAAATCCTAGATTCTCTAGATATTTCCTAGAATACTTTATAAAATATCTATAAATCCTATCGCTATCACCCTAAGAGTTCCCCTACCGTCTATACTTAAGAGCCGTAATCCGATAGTAAGCGGCCTTAATCCTACTAGAAGTTTCCCTATTTAATAAAGCATATAAGCGTGAATCCGATATTAAGAGTTAAAGGCCGCGGTTTTATTACTAATATTTCGAACGTAAACCTCGCCTATAGCGTGTCTATAAGAAAGAGTAACCTTAGGTATCCGTTAAAGATAATAAAAGTAGGTTTTATTACTTTTTATCTATACCTAGTTAATATCGAGGGAAGCCGTCTTCTCCCGGTATATCTATAGGGCTGGCTTCCCGGATACGACTATAGAGGAATGGAGTTAAACTAGCTAGCTATAAATAAAGGTATCTTAATACTAAATAAGATCGCGGTTATTATATATCTTAGTAAGGGACTAAAGGTAAAGATACCGATATTAAACGTTATAAAGCATCCTAGGATTAAAGACTACGGAGTTTAGTTAGATATTAAGTATCTATATTTGCTAGGGCTAGTAATAAGATACTTAAAGTAATAGAAGTTATTAATACGTCGCGAGGAACCTAGTAGTCCCTTCTAGACCGTATAAATCTAGAGAAGTAATAAACGAGATCTAGCTCGACGTCGTTACCCCTCCGGCTCGCTAATATGAAATCGAATAGTCGATTTATTAAGGCTACCGTGTGGGCTATAGCTATATGAAAAAACCGAGTAATATGCTTAGTAGAATATAGGCAGCCGAGATCTTATCGCGCCTAGCGTATCTTATCTATCTCCCTTTAAAGGAGCTCCTTAAGCCGTTAAAAACGTGCCAGTAGAGATAGCTACTTAGTAGCCAGGTAAAGTACTTTAATTAAAGAGAAAAATTCTTTTAGAGATCTATTATAAAGGCCCTACTAAAGATTATCTATCCTAAGAAGATTATAGGTAGGACTAGGACTAGCTACGTCTCCTAGTCTAATAATAATAACTCTTAGTTAAATCTTATTGAAATAAATAGACGCGCTACCGGCCGCGGCTTATAACTTTAGTACTTAGACGGTATATTCGAAGTCGGTAAAGTTATTAGTAAACACGTAGACGATATCAGCGAAAAGATAGAAGAGGCGGGGGTATAAGACGTTATAAAGGTATTATACTATCGTATCCTCAGCCTACTAGATAGGAAATGACTCGGTCTTATAAACGCGAGGGTCCTCGGCTACTAAGGTTATCGCTTGACTTAGGCTACTCTCCGTAAAAAAGATAGGATGATCGGAGTAAGTACTTACGTTATCGATTCGTAAGGTTACTACGCCGTCGTAAAAATATCTCTTGAAGTTATTATCCGGGGAAAAGTTTCCTGAAGAGCAAGATCCTTAACTTATTATCCCACGAATAATAGAGAAGAAGGTCGTTAATTCAAGGGACTTTTTAGTTCCCTTACTAACTAGCTTATACGACTAGGGTCGAGAAGCCTGAGATCGTTTATACTAACTACCTATAACTACGCTAGTTATTCGCAAGAAGCTATACTATTACGGCATGAATCTACGGTTTATATACTACGCTCGGACGAAGTACTTCTCGTTACAATTAGTAGTCTCAGTACTAATCCAACTAATACGTACGATTAGTAGTCTTAGTACTAATCTAACTAATCCTGTGTTTCCTATATCTATATAGAGAGCGTGCTTTCCCTTTAGATAGGAGCTTCGTGCTTAACTTATATTATCTACCAGACTAATCTCCTAGATACTGAATATAATTCTGTACCAGACCAGTTTAGTACGAAGCCTACTTGCCCTGTCCTTAATACTCCCCTCTACGAGATCTACCACCGACCCCGTCGACCCTTAAGAGATACGGGTCGTAATACTTTAAGTACCCTCAAGATAAGTACCTCAGGATAAAGGGACCCCACCCCAAGTAAACGCGGTTCACGACAGTTAATAACAGCCGAAGTTAAAGACGGTATTAAGATTACTAAACCAGACTTATACTATAGCGACCGAGACAAGCTTAAAGAGTAGTTAGTATAGATATAGCTATACTTCTCTTTTAATTAGGACGCTATTAGATAAGGTAAGTAACCGCTATTTATAATAACTTATATAAGAGGACGGGCCTAGAGGTAGTCCGCCCCATTTCTTAAAAGATATATGGAGGATCTAAATACGAAAATAACGCAAATATTATATTATAGATAGAGAGCTTTACTCGCTTCCGTATTAAGATAAGACGAATGTTTAGACCTTCTAATAAAGAAAGTATAGTAACTCGAGTAATCTAACACCTAGCTTAGAAGAAATCAGCGTTAGAATACTCGACTTAGTTTTAATAGTACGCGTTACGAACCAGTTAGGATGACAACGCACTAATAGTAATATATCGAAGAGGACTAAAGGATAACGTCAAGAAAGAACTTATACGAGATAGAGTAGCTAATAATAACTTAGAAGTACTTATTAGGAACGTAATAAGAATTAACGATAATCTCCACGAGCTTATAATAGAATTGCGCTATAATAGTAGCGTAGTAGGACTCGGACGAGCAGGGATCTATTCCGGAGGATATCCTAAGAAAAGTGTTTAACACGACCCTTACGGACCTATACCTATGGAAATGGACTTTACTTAGGAGAAAAGAAAGTTCGGGGGTAAGAAGTAGTAAGGGGATAAGAAAGTAATGAAATACTATAGCTATAGTAAACCGGGCCACATCGCCAAAGACTATAGGTCGAAAAACATAGTGAAACGACCACAGTTAAATATATTAGAGAGAATACTAATTAAGACGACTAGACCTCCAAAGGATTAACTAGAAGCAGAGTACGATAATAAAGAGCTAGACGTAATTATAAGTAATTTACTAGTAGTTATTAATATACTACTAGACGAAAACATCAAAGAGCTTATAGCCAGACAAGAAGAATTACGCGAAGAAATTACTAAGAAGTAAAGAAATATTAAACGAATTAAATTAAGACTCGCGGATATTTAGGAATAGCTAAAGGAGCTAGGCTCTAATAATAATAGTAACGATAGTTAGGCTTAGAAGGAAAAGCCTGAGTAAGGACAAGAAAGTAAAGACTCGGACTGGGAGGATCTTAGTACTAAATCTAAGAAGGGCAAAGCAACACGCCTTCGGACGGAACGAGTAGAAACTTATACCTCCACGTTAGAAGATCCACAGACACGACTTGAGAAAAGAACGGAATTTTACTAAGAGAAGGTATCGGACGGGTGTTACGCCTTGGTACGCGAGCCTTGGCGGACGCTATAGTCGCTTACCAAGTCGAATATGCCTTGGCATGGCGAGCAGGGCGAGCGCTTACCCGCTCGCTCTAATCAATACAGGTCGAGCACGGCGAGCCGTACGAGCATGAACTTTCCTATATCTATATAGAGAGCGTGGCTTTCCCCTTAGATAGGAGCTTCGTGCTTAACTCATGTTATCTACCAGATCAATCTCCTAGACACTGAATATAATTCTATACCAGACTAGTTTAGTACGAAGCCTGCTTGCCCTGTCCTTAATACTCCCCTCTACGAGATCCACCACCGACCCCGTCTACTCTTGAGAGGTACGGGTCGTAATACTAGGCTCTTATAGAAAGAATTCAGAAACGATTTATAGCATCCACAGTATAAAGTAATATATTAGACAGCCTACGCCGATAAGATATACCTAGTTCACTATCAAGTAAAAGAGAACTTAGGAAAAATAGTCAGGATACGCACGTATAACGGAAAAGTTTAGATAAGTTACTATAATCTAAGCTGTAACTGGCACTTAGTAACGAAAAGATAATACAAGTAGTTTCTAAACCATAACTAGAGATGGCATAGTAGTCTCTATAGATATCTTAAGTATGACAAGTATACTACTAAGTGTCACCTAACGGAATAGTACGCATGTCTTTATGACAGATGCGAGAAACACATGCGATAGAAGAAAGTTACCGGATTTCTCCCCGAATCGGGAAAAGAGTAATCCCTTATACTAAGGGGAAGTACAAGGAGATTAATATACTAATCCCTAAAACACGATAGTTATACTTAACAGAGTATATAATACACGTAAATATACCGGTTAGAATAGATAGTTAGAGAACTATAGCAATAATAGATTCTAGAGTATCTGGGAACTTTATCTCTAAAGTACTGGTACGGTTAGTGGGCTTACTAACGCGAAGGAAGAAGATACTATATAACTTATAGATAGCCGACGGGTTAAAACTATTAACGGGAAGTATAGACGAGGAGACAGCCTCGCTACTATTTGTAATTTAACGATACTATGAGGAAATATCCTTCAATATTATTAGGATAGCCACTTATTATATTATTTTAGGCATGCCTTAGTTAGAAAAGCATAACCCAGCGATTAACTAGAAAAGAAAAGTACTTAAGTTTAAGCGAACTGGCGATATTACTAGATTCTAACCTACACGTCGATAGCGGACGACGGTGGATAAGAAATCGGACTAGGAAACGGTCGAGGCATATATTACCTTAATTTCGAAGAAGGATAACCTTTAAAAGAAAGGATCCGACTTAATAGATACTAGTAGAGGTTAGTAGGGTTAATAAGTTAGAGTTCTTAGAGTAACTAATAGTACTCCTAATATCCTATAAGAGTATTAAAGATGGAAACGCCTCTTTATAAAAGAGATAATAGTAAAAGCTCTGCCTAAATACTAACCTTAGGATTATAAGATCGAACTCGAACTAGGGAAGGTACTAACGTTTAGACCTATTTATGCGTTATCCGAAAAGGAACTTATAGTACTACGCGGGTACTTGGATAAGAACCTAAAAAAGGGATTTATTCGAGAATCTAAATTACTAGCAGGATACCCGATACTCTTTATAAAGAAGAAAGACGGATTATTACGATTATACGTAGACTATCAAAAGTTAAACGATATGATAATTAAAAATCGTTACCCGTTACCTAATATTAGCGAGCTGTAGGATCGGCTAGCTAAAGTAAAGATCTTTACCAAGTTAGATCTCAGAGGAGTATACAACCTAATTCGAATAAAAGAAGGTGACGAATAGAAAATAGTATTCAGGACTCGGTATAGATATTACGAGTACCTAGTCATGCCATTCGGTCTTACTAACGTACTAGTAACCTGCTAGGTATTAGTTAATAATATCATACGAGTATACTTAGATTAGATAGCGATCGCCTACCTCGATAATATATTAATCTACTCTGAAACTCTCGAGGAATATATCCTTTATATATAAGATGTATTTACATGCTTATTATAAGCTGGACTCCTCTTAAAACTAGAGAAATACGAGTTTTATAAGACCTTAGTAGAGTTCTTAGGGTTTATAGTAACAACTAAAGGCGTTCGTATAAGCCCTAAAAAGATATAGGCTATATAAGAATAGCTTATACCACATGATATTAAATTAGTACAAGGATTCTTAGGATTCGCTAACTTTAACAGACGTCTTATAGAGGGCTATTTAAAGAAAGCCTTACCACTAACAGAAATCACGAAGAAAGAAACAGGATTCCGATAGGATACTAACTAAAGAAGAGCATTTAAAGAACTCAAGCAAGCTTACATGGATCCTCCGGTACTTTACACGTTTCGTAACGGAGAACCAGCGCGAATCGAGACAGATGCCTCAGACCTTACGATTAGAGTATGCTTGTGTCAGCAAGTTAATAACAAGTAGTATCCGGTAGCGTACTACTTACGTAAGATAATAGTAGTAGAATAGAACTATAATATATATAATAAAGAACTTCTAGTAGTCGTCTATTCCCTATAGTATTAGAGAGTATATGCTAAGAGTTATTCGGAGCTTACTATCTTCACCGATTATAAGAACTTAGTAGGCTTTATAACTACTAAAGAATTAAATCGACGACAAGTACGATAGTCCGAACTTCTTAGATAATATAAATTCAAAATCTAGTATACCCCAGGCAAAGATAATAGACGAGTAGACGCTTTAAGTAGACGTTCTAACTATATATAAACGAAGGATATTACAAGATAACCTATTTTAAAACGAGAAGACGATGGATCGCTAGTACTAACTAAGGATCTGGCAGCGACTATACGAGTTATAATACACGCAGTTCCTGACTTAAAGGAAGCGTATGTCAACGATACTCTAGCCAGAGAGCTGAGAAAAGCATAACCTAACCGAGAGTTACTATTATATAAGTAAAAAGTATACTTACTACTAAAGTCGGTTAAGGGAGTAATTAGAGATTACTATAATAATCTACTATAAGGACATCTAGGAGTATCTAAGACATTAGAACTTATTAAACGAATATACGACGTACTAGGACTGCGGACGTTAGTCGAATAATATATTAAAGAATATATATATTACTAATAGAACAAGTCTATAAGATATACTAAGTACAGACAGATTCAGTTTATAAAGGTTCTAGATATACTATAGAAAGATGTTATAATAGACTTTATCGTAAAGCTACTACGGTTAGTTAACCCGGTAACTAACGATAAGTACGACTTAATAATAGTTATTATAGATAAACTTACCAAGTACGCTATTATAATTCCATATAAAGAATCCTATAATGCTAGTCAGCTTGGATTCATTTTATTAGACAGACTTATCAGGGATTATAGCATACCAGAATCGATAACTTCCGATAGAGACAAACTCTTTATATTAAACTATTAGAAGACTCTGATCGCATCGATTAGAACTAAACTACGAATATTAACCGCTTACTATCCTTAAACCGATAGATAAACCGAACGTACTAACCAAATAATGGAAGTGTACCTAAGATACTATATTAATAAAAGATAAAATAACTAGGTAACGTTACTTCTAATAGTATAACTGGTATATAACAATAAAAGGTTAGATACTATAAGGCTATCACCGTTTTTCGTAAATTACGGACGATATGCAAATATATTCTTAGATCCTAGAGAAGGACTAGATGCAGAGAAAGCCTTGGTATTAGCATCTGACATGAAGAGCTTATATAAGAATATGCAGTAAAAGATTAGCGAGGCTAACGCTTCTACGGAAGTATCCGTAAATAAAAGAAGAAAATTAGGTCCTTAGCTAAAGAAGGGGGATAAAGCATACCTCCTTATAAAAAATTTGAAAGGTATAAGACTAAGTAGGAAACTAGACCACGTTAAAGTCGGACCATTTTTAATTATAAAAGAAAAAGGACCTGTTAACTATAAGTTATAGCTTCTACCCGACGCTAAAATACACCTAGTGTTTTATATCTTAATATTAGAACTAGTAGATCCTAACACGCCTTTATAAAAGACCTTCTACTTCCAGATAGAAGAAGAGAATGAATTCGAAGCCGAAAAGATTCTATTATAAAGAGGTTAGAGTTACCTAGTAAAATAGAAAGGATACGAGGACTTAGAAAATACCTGGGAACCAGTCAAGAACCTTATAAACTGCTAGAGCCTTCTATAATAGTTCTACTAACGCCAGTAAGACCACCCCAGTCGAAATCTACAGGAATTTCGACCTGCTCCGAAGAAATATTAAAAAGAAAGTCGTTAGGATTAATTATATCTAATTATTCCTCCCGTTCCGTTTCTTTAATATTCTGGATCTCTCCTTTAACCATGGTAATTCCTTTCCTTTCTAACACCTCTACTTCTCTCTATAACCGATTGAATTTGGCTAGTACCTCTTTGGCTTCAGCAGCCTTCTGGTTTCGCTAGTTCTATATCCTGGTCCATTTCGCGGGAGAAAAGGGCGAGAGGTTATAATCTAACGAACCCTTCCGGGCGCATTCTATATAGCGACCGGCGGAAACCCTAACCTTATACTTATCAGCCTGACCAGTACGCTTATAATTCGAATAGACTCTTATAGCTAGTGAACTAGTTCTAGTAATAGTATTTACTAGCTGATAACGAAGGAACGTGGACTTGGGTTTAGACCTGATGGGTGGTATTACAGAGTAACGAAGTTTTCGGGACGAAAACTAATAAGGGGGAACCTAATATTACGGCATAAACCTACGGTTTATATACTACGCTCGGACGAAGTACTTCTCGTTACGATTAGTAGTCTTAGTACTAATCTAACTAATACGTACGATTAGTAGTCTTAGTACTAATCTAACTAATACGTACGATTAGTAGTCTTAGTACTAATCTAACTAATCCTATATTTCCTATATCTATATAGAGAGCGTGCTTTCCCTTTAGATAGGAGCTTCGTGCTTAACTTATATTATCTACTAGACTAATCTCCTAGACACTGAATATAATTCTATACCAGACTAGTTTAGTACGAAGCCTGCTTGCCCTGTCCTTAATACTCCCCTCTACGAGATCTACCACCGACCCCGTCGACCCTTGAGAGACACGGGTCGTAATATATACGCACGGTCGATAAAGCTTTACTAGAAGCAAGCCGGATTAGATAGATAGAATAACGAAATATTAATCGGAAGAAGAAGGGGACGCCATACGGGATTTAGTAGTACGGATAGTTATCTATAATTCGATACTTTTAATAGATCCGCTTTTAGCGACGGGAGGGTAACTTCTATCGCTACTACTTTAAATATAAGGAATACTATCCGTAATAGAAGACTTATAGCTAAGGAGCTTACGATAATAAGATTTTATACTAATAGAACTATCTAAGTACGTAGAAAAATGAACTTAGTATAAAATTAACTAAGAATTAAATATAAGAATAATATTCGCCGCTCTATCCCTTAACTACGTACTCGTTTTCGCTACTTACGGGGTTTAGATAGTAGTACTATTTGCTTATTCTCTTCTCTACTACTCTTAGAAGTCGGTGATATAGACGTGCTTTCGGGCGCGACCTTAAAGTTACGTGATAGCTCTTCTAGTAAAAGGCGCTTATACTAGAGGTCGTCTCTAGTATTATAGAGCTCCTGCTCTAGGCTTTTTATCTTCACCTCTAGTTATTCGAGTACCCCTTTTATACTATTCCCTTTAAGCTAAATTATACTAATGCTTACGTTATTATTAAGATCCGCTCTCCTCGGAACCTTAAGAGTATCCAGAAATCTAATAAAGTCCCGAATATAGGCACGTTCTTGCTCTAGCGACCTCTTAGTTACTTTATAATAACTGGACTCGTGGTTCAGGGATTATATTATAAGAGCGCGCTCCCTTTTCTCTAATTCTAGTACCTCCTGCTGAGTTATAAATGCTCTTTAATAGTTACTTACGGTCTCTTTCAATTTTGCGACTCCTTCGCTTTTGGATTCCAGCTCGAGTTGTCGACGGGCCTCACCTTCAGGTCCAGCAGTAGACGAAGCGAAAGGGTCCGCACCGGCTTGTAGAAGCTGGACATGAGGGGGATAGTCGATACTTCTCAAAGAGCTTGCAGCAGGGGATTCGTGCGATGGTCTTCGCCTGTCAGCTTTGAGAAATACTCTTAATAGAGCCCCTTTCTTCTTATACGTTTTGTCGTCGACTGACCTGATCCTCCTCGAGCAGATTCAACGGCACTATCATAAGGCAAAGACCACCTCGCAACTCCGGAACCGCCTGGGAATACAGCGCTCTTACCCCATCCAGTCGGGGCAATGAGGAAGAGATCCACCTGGTCGACCGCAAGACTGTGTATCGCCTTGATCTGACCATGACGCGGAGGAAAACCCAACAGGTTCGTAAGGTCAGAGGCAAAGACTCGGGATCAACGCTGCGTAACGGGGTATGCGGCATCTGAACTGGTAGCTAAGATTTATAGGTAGCTCCGAGTATACATTTTAGAGCAATCGAGATAATGTTACTTGAATTATATGTAGATTTGATTATGAGGCTGTTGTTATTAATACCGAAGAAATGACACGCAACGCGTTTTGCCCTGCAACGAAGCGATGACTAACCCAAATGCCGAGGATTTCTCTCAGGCCCTCCGACGACGACTTACCGCTTGCGGTTAGCGCGCGCCGATAGGCGCCCATCGTCGGCCAGGGCCTGAGCTTGCTGAGGTAAGCGGATGACAAAAAGATTCGGGCACTTCTTAATAAATATAAACAGATATCTCAGCAACTACCAAGTTTAAAATATTATAATTGCGATAAGACTTTTACTTCGTATTGATCTCGTTAACATCTTCATACAATATTTCTTGATTGAACTACTTATTGCTGGTTATTAAAGGATCAAATTTAGCGGGTGTCCGAATCTTTTTGTCACCCGCGTGGCTTGGTGGTGTGTACTAAGAATTGTGCATACCGTCATCAATGGTGTACACCATTATCCGGGGTGTACACCAAAAGTAGTGTGCACCACAAACCATGATGTACACCAAAAGTTGTGTACGCCTATATAGGTGGTGTGCACCACAAACAATGGTGTACACCAAGAGTTGTGTATACTAATACAGGTGGTGTGCACTAACATATGTAGTGTGCACTAAAAGCTGTGATACCCAACCCTTCCAGGTTGCAGACCTCAGGTCAGGTGAACCCCAAGGTCAGGACAATCCCCAGGGTCAGGACAATCCCCAGGGCCAGAGCGAACCCCAGGGTCACCAGAAAACCCCGGGTCAGGACAAACCCCAGGGTCAGGACAAATCCCAGGGTCAGAGAGAACCCCAGGATCACCAGAAACCCCCGGGTCAGGACAAACCCCAGGGTCAGGACAATCCCCAGGGTCAGAGTGAACCCCAGGGTCGCGAAGCAGGGCCAGAAATGGAAGGTTTTTAAAACTTGCCCCAAGCTGCTTTGTGGTCTTGTGAACGACGAATCTGTGCTAACAGACCCGTCAATGTTCTTATAGCTATGTGTAGGTCGATCGTTTAAAGCATGTACTTTGACGATTGTAACTATGAAAGCCCATTTCAGTCCAGGGCTCTCCTGGGACCGAGTAGCTCCCAGGAGAGCTCTTGAGAGAGGGTAACAATTCCTGGAATTCTCTTTGAGGAGCACATTACTTCTCGGAGAATTCACCTTCAAGGAGACGGTGCCCAGGATAGCATAGGTCCAGGGCGATCGTTGGGTCTCAAGACACTTCGTGTATTAGGACCATTTTCGTCTCCCGACATGCGTCTCCAGACGTACATTGTCTTTTGACAGTTGTCTCAATACGTACATTGTCTTTCGACCGTCGTCTCAATATGCAAAATGTCGTACGACTTCCAATATCCCACTACATCCGTCTGTAGATATACCGCGTAGGGAAATGCCCTGCTATAAGGCGCCTGTTTGCGCGTCGATATAAGTCACAAAATTTGCTCATTTTATGCTATCGATTTTGCTGTACTAATCTACGCAAATCAATCATGCTGAGACCTGCGCAACCTTATCGCTCTGAAGGCTATGAGTGTCGTACTGAGTGTCGTACTAGGCGTCGTTCGCTTGCCGGCAAGCTTCTCTCGCCTGTTCAGCTTCGGGTAATTGAATTAATGGTCATCGGTAGGGGGTCCTGACTCTGGGATTTCGAACACGCGACCAGTGTTTAGAGTTCGTAAGTCAGTGCCAAATAAGGCTTCATCGAAGAATCTCGGACTGGGCAACACGATGGGAGAGCAGATGGAAGACCTCTAGGGGGAACTCCCTTTCTTATGTCTTCCACCTGTAGCAATATCTTCCCTATCTCGAAGCGACAGAGGTGGGTCTAATGTTGAAGCCGGTATAATTGGTGACTGCGGGTCCGAGGAGGCAGCCGGGACCTTGTTCGATATTATTTTCCTCCTCTTCTGTGCATAGATAGTGCCGCCTCCTGAACCTCTCGTGTTTGAAGTTTGAGATCGCTCCGGCCCCATCTTATTCGCCGTGCATTTCTGTGACACTGCCCTTGTCGTCACGGACGAGATCGTCTGTGTACCTCCAACGCTTTTGTGTATTGGTTCTGTAGTTGTCTGTATGGCTCTCGAGGCTTCCTTCGGCTCTAGAGTCTTCGCTGAGTCCTGCATTTTACGAATTTTGCCTGCACTGGTGCTGGACAGCGGACTAACACGCTTCTCTGGCTTGGGGTGGGGATGAGCATCCTCAGCCTGCTGTTCTTCTTTTTGGTCGTCGCAGGCAGCCTCTAGCTGAGCAGAGAAGGGAGTATCCACGAGAGTGGAATGATCCCCGGCAGCATGAGGTATGACTTCACCCTGAATGATCGCTTCCAAGGCGGCTCGGGTGTCGTTGTAAAGGTCAGGGTTGTCCCGCACGTATTTCAGAATGCAGGCGCATAGCTAGACCTTAGGTTTGACATTTATGGCCACATTGAAAGGCAGCGACAGCACAGTAGGCATAGCTCAATCAATCGAGTGCTATAACGACGTTGTTGTGCATATCGTAGTGGATGACGGATCTCATGGAATAATGTGTCTTGACGCCTCGCTGTTTTCTTTCCCGTGCCCAAAAGGCACCATAGAATCCGATATTCAGAGTGTCCACAGCATGCGGGACTGGATGAGACAAGGTTGTTCGATAATAGACGTCGGAGAAGGCGCGAGGGGCAGAAAAAGATACAGAAGGGTAAAGCTCACGACCATTATAAAGAAGTCAGAAAAGAGAAAGAAGGTGGGAAGACGTTTGACCCTGACAGAAGCTCAACGTGGGCGCTTTTGGTAGGCATGGCTTTGTGACTCATGTGTCTGTGTTTCAGAGCCAGGTGAAACGAGCGGAGCGTCGATCATTCTCGAAATGTTCTAAAAATATAAGCTCGTGCTACAGTTAGACGTACCTTGGCGGAGGAAAACTGTCACGTCCGGCTTCAACCAACTCAAGCGCTTATCGAGCCAACTTGATTGGGGATTAGTGCGACGGAAGAGCCCTCAGGGGGTGAAAACCCTTCACCCCCGATTCCTCCTTCCTTCATCATCATCATCATCACCCCTATGTACGGGGTTTTGAGGCTCTTTTGGTGGCCGCTTCCACCGCCACCCTCCTCTTCTCCGTCTCCTCCTCCATCGTTATCATGGTAACGTCGCAACGCACCCCTAGGGGCAGAGGGAAGGAAATACCTCCTCCCCTCTCCACCCGCAGCTCGACAGGCGGTCTCCGCCCTTTCCCCCGCGCAGCCAGCCCCGCTGGCGTTACCAAAAGGCCTCCGCCAGCTCGCAAAGCCTCCAAGCGCAACGTCGCCGCCGATAGCAGGGCCTTGGAAGAAGTGGAATACCCTACACCTGGAGACGCTCCCGCCACCGGAGACAACGACACCGTACAGCGCCAGCTTGAAGACCTCACGGCTGTAGTCTCTCGGCTCGTCGCCGCCCAAGCTCTCCACCCCCCTTCCGCCCAGGCACCTTTCCCCCCACAGGCGGGGCCCCCCTAAGGGCGCCCACCCCCCTGTCCGTCCCTTCCCACACGCAACCCACGGGCCTTACAGTGGCATACCCACTGGCATACGGCCCTCCTAGCGTTTAAGGCTCCCAGCAGGAGCCCCCGGATATGGCCTGTTTCGCCCACGAAGGTAATAATGAGGCACGCATGCTCTCCCTTTCCTCCCGTTTCCCCTGCATCGACCCAAAACACTTCAAAAACATACGCAAAGGCACTTTTGGCGCTACCGAAATGAGGCAACTATCGAATAATACCGATGCCCTTCTCCAAACGAAACCGGAAGCCACCTTTAACGACTTCCTTATGCTACTGAAGTGCTTTGGGAATTACTGCCAGATAGTCTGCTATCTAATGCCGCCAGCGGTAGCACTCCCGCTGCAGGAAGCGAGGGCAGACTTCCGCTCCTCCCTTATCGGCTGGAGCTACCATCAGCCACTACAACATCTGGTTCATATCGTTAGCCTATATATCGTCAACGGGAACAGCAGGCAGCTATTCTCGCAGCCCAGCTGGTGGAAGCCACAAGACAATTTATTACGCAGTGCGAGCTTCTGGGAACCTACGAACAGGCGCCCTGCTCAATCCACTGCTGGCCCCAGCGCCACCAATACCGCCGGCTCCGCCAAATCCCCCCCAGCGCCCTCCTCCAATACCTGCTATAAATACAACGCAGGAAAATGCGCGAAGGAGGACTGCAAATACCCCCATCGCTGCAGCGCCTGCCGGGGAGCTCATCCCGCCTCGACGTGCACATCCTCGGGAGCCAATTCTACCCCAGTGGGGCGGAGATGACTCCCAGCGCCCACTCTCCCACGGCCCCCGGTCCCCTCTGCCCTCGTCCATATATCAGAAGGCTTCCCATACGCCCTTACCTCCGCCGACGATCCCCCCCTCCGCCGGGGACCGCTGCGCGAGGAGGCGTGGGAATTCTGGCTCCAAAATCACCCCGATCGTGAATTTGCTTCGGAGCTCGGGAATATCATTTCCCGCGGCGTCAAAGTTGGGTATTTGGGCCCCGATCAACGCCTGCTTAACCTCCCACACCCATCAGCTGCAGCAGCTCCTGCGCTTCTTACTGCAGATATCGCAAAACAACAGCAGGAAAACCGCCTTATGCAGCTCGACGGGCCGCCCCAGGGCCGCTATATCGCCTCACCCCTCGGGCTCATCCCAAAGCACGACGGCGGGTGGCGGCGTATCCACGATCTCTCCTGCCCCAAAGGGCACTCCGTCAATGACTTCATCCCTAAAGAATGGGGCTCTCTCGAATACGCTACTTTCGATGAAGCCACCGAAGCCTTACTAGCGCAAGGGCAGGGCGCTATCCTGGTAAAGAAAGATCTCGCCAATGCCTTTCGCCATATCCCTATTGCGTCGAGTGACCTATTGTTAATGGGCTTCTTCTGCGATGGCTTTTGGTGGATTGATACCTTCCTACCCTTCGGCCTGCGTACAGCGCCGTTTATTTTCGATCTTTTCGCCAAAGGGCTCCATTGGATCCTTATTACGGTCCTCCATTGGCACTACGTGCTTCATTACCTCGATGACTTCCTTGCTATCCTCCCACCCTCAGCGGATGCCGTCCTATACAATACGCAGTTCAACGACGTATGCGCTGACCTGGGCTTCGACGTCCAGTCAAAGAAGGATATTACAGGCACAAAAGCGGAGTTTCTGGGCATCCAACTTGACACTACCGCAATGGAGGCCCGTCTACCCCCTGAAAAGCTGGCCCGTATGCTTCGTTTAATCGACGAAACGCTCGCTACGCCCACGGTAACACACCATCAGCTCCAGTCCGTCGTTGGACTATTAAGCTTCGGAGCTCGAGTCGTTATCCCAGGCCGCGCTGTTTTGCGGCGACTCTTTGACGCTCTACGTCTCCCTATACACTCCCACCGTATTACCACCGCTATGGAAGCCGACCTCCGCTGGTGGAAGTCGTGCTTATCCGGCTGGAACGGGGTACGCCTCCTCCGCTCCACCGCTGCGAGGAGCTCCGCCCATATTTGGACTGATGCATCTGGCAAATTCGGGCTCGGTGGATATTTGATCCCCTCGCCGCATAGCGACCCTCGCCCAGACTTCACCTCTAGCAGGCACGTCCCTACAAGAGTGAAACGAAAGCGAATACAGTTCAAAGAAATGCTGGCCGTCAAAATCGCCCTATCGCTTTGGCTCGATTCGCTTCGTGGCACCCACGTTTTGCTCTATTGTGATAACTTCCCTGTCTGCAGGGGTATCGAGAAATCAACTATACACGGCGAAGCTATGGCACCACTGCGGCATATCGCCCTGCTCCAGGCAAAACACGATATTCTTATCACTGTGACGTGGATCCCCACAAACTTGAATATGCTCGCTGACATGCTCTCTCGATTTCAGTATTACCGAATCTCGCAGCTTCATCCCCAGCTGAGCTCCGTCCGAGCTACCAAGAACATATCCTCCGAGACCCCGCCGAGAACTGGCACCTCCAAACCCCTTTCGGTATACAGGCGGCGCGCTACCTCTGGTGGGGCCTCGCCCCGAAGACTCGCGCCTCCTACGCCACTGCGGAGAGGTCATACTCGGAGTTCTGTGCTCTCAACGGGCTCCGCGCCTACCCCCTCTCCCTCCAGTCCATCGGGAACTGGATCGGGTGCTTGGGGGAGCTTGGGACGTCCCACAAGACGATTAAGGCATACCTCTCTGGACTCCGCTCCGCCGCCGTCGATAGAGGATGGACCTCCGCGGTCCAGCTCTTCTCCGACCCGTGCTTACAGCGCATAGTCCATGGTATCCGCCGTTTCCAAGGGGGCACTTCGAAGCGTGAACGCCTTCCTCTGGAACGTCACCTTCTGCTCCGTGTTGTGTCATCTTTCGATACCAACACGCTTTATGGGGCTACCCTTCATGCATCTTTTTGCTTGGCGTTCGCCGCCTTCCTCCGGGTGGGCGAATTTACCTATACGCAGTCAGACCTCTCTGAGGGTGATTTCGGTAAATATCATCCCACTCGGGGGCACGTGACGCTCCAAAAAGACCACCTGGAGCTCACACTTCCGTCTAGCAAGACGGATCCATTTAGAAGTGGCATTACATTGACTATTGCAGCAGCAGAGGATAATGCCTGCCCAGTACGCTCCATTACACGTCTCTTCCGGCAATTCCCCGCCCCCCCACATGCGCCGCTATTTTTCACTTCAGCCAGACCGTTTACACTTGACGACGTCATAAATAAGCTCCGCTCCACCCTCCAGCACCTCGGGATACCGGGGCAATACTCAGGGCACTCGTTCCGCCGTGGCGCCGCAACCTCCGCTAGGGCAGCAGGGCTCTCCGGAGAAGATATCCAACTGCTAGGGAGGTGGAAGTCAGAGTCATATAAGCTCTATATCGATACCCACAAATCCCACATCCTCTCCGCTTCCCGCCGGCTTCAGCAGGTGCGCACTCCTGCTCCGGGCCAATCCTATTGACCCGGGGCAGCTATCGCGGCGTTTTGGCCGTTTTGGGAGGGTTCTTCGGGCTCTGCAGGACTGCTACCTGCTATGGCATGCATCAGGGCTGGTATGCTTCATTTTAGCTCCAGCTGCCAGCCTGCTGCAGGGCCAGGGGTCCACCAATCAAATGTCTCTACAAGATGCTCCAATCGCTGCATTGACCCAGCGCTGATGATAGCACTAACTAAGTTTAGTGACGCTTTTAATATTAATTTAACCCTAAAATAACACTAAGAGCGTGACTGAACTCAGCGATCCCTAAGGTGCTACGATTATCGAGGCGGGGGTGCGACGATTATCCGGGGGGGGTGCGACGTATATCTGTAGCCGAAGCTTACCTCGGCTCAGGCACGGCTCACGTACCGCTCAGGGTTTCCGACTCGTATCTATTTCAGGATGATCCAGGACGTGGGTGAAATACAGTACGGCGTAGCAATGATAGTGTGATGGCGGTGCTGCACAGCGGACCAACCAGAAGCAGTCCTGAAGTACGGCTGAGAGCGAGATAGTCCAGTCTACTACGTAGTACGTCCTACCCCGCCATATTTTTTCTAGGCAGCTGTAAAGACTTAATTCGCGTCGCACCTAATCACGAAGTGCACTCTAACGACGAGGTACCAACAAATTTTCACAACGGTGGGATAGCGAAAGATGGCCGAGCTCCAAGAGATAACACCCTCCCACTCGACATGGCAGCATCGCGCTCCGAGAAACATATCTAATTCATACACCTACAATAAATTAGCTACCGGCGAGCCAGAACATCGCCGAAACGAGAGTCGTTCAGCAGTGTCGAATACGCCCTCGCCCATAAAGAAATACGGGACCCCAAAGCTGCTCTTCCTCCTACGATGGTGGGTGCCAGAGATATTCGCCTCTGTCCTTTCGTTAGCTTCGTTGATATCCTTAATCATCGTTGTGCGAACTTACCAAGGAAGCGGCCTCCAACATCTCCATTTGCCAACTTTCCTCACCCTCAACGGCCTAGTCGCTATAATCTCTACGATCAGCAGAGCTGCACTCATGGTACCTGTGGGATCTGTAATAAGCCAAGAGGCATGGATCTGGCTTTCGCGCGGGAGCAGGAACCCAGGACCTCGTGGCACACTGGGAGACTTAGAGTATTTAGACGCAGCGTCCCGAGGAGGCTGGGGGAGTATGGTTTTAATTTTTAAGACGAAGAGAAGGTACCCGCTCTGCCCGAAACCCAATGAAGAAGCTACAGGTGCTGATATATAAGCAAGGTCAAGGTGGCTTGCTCTATGTGGTGCATTGGTGACAATCGTTTCACTGGCTTTCGGTACCTTCACACAGCAGCTGTTGGCTTTTCGTCCGTTTCCAACTAGCGATGATACGTTAAAGCCAGGTAACATCCAACGAAGCGAAGATTGGGGCGCAACAGGTACCGCACTCAACCACAACCCTGTGGTCGCCTACGAATTGTCCACGCCTATGACACTGAAAGCAGCGGTCAACACCGCAGCCTTCATAAAAAACACTCAAGCGATCACAGCGTTTTGCCCGACGGGCAATTGTACGTGGCCATTGACGCCATCACTGGCCATCTGCGGCGCCTGTACTGAATATAGCTATTATCAAACTCAGTGCTTCCAAAACAAATGCAACAACACCCAGGGGTTCTGTCCGACTTTCTGCAAATACACAATGCCATCTGGCTCAGTCGCTACATTGGGCGATTATACACAAAGCCCCAGCATCGCTAATAACTTTGGAATTGGCCGCATCGGATTCCAAGTTATGCAGGGCAATGGGTTTGTCTACAAACCGAATGACACTAGACTTTACGTATCGAATTTTGATGTCTTCGGCGCACCCTCCGGATACAAGCAAATCAATATATGGCCAAACCAGAGTACCGTTGCCTCGGAGTGTGCGCTCTGGTTCTGCGTACAGTCATTCAATACCACGATCTCAAAATCACATCAGACTCAAACCGTTGTACAGTCCTTCCCTACAGTCGTGAACAGCAGCATGTGGATAGGAGACGGGGCCAACATCAACAACAACATCACGTTCATGGATCTGCCCTCAACGATGATGCCGAGACCACATGCCAACTTCGCGGTAAATTGGCAGGCACAGGACCTCGTAGAGTCCTATCTCCTTACTACGATGAACGGGACCGTCGTCATTGACAGCATAAACCGAGAGCCTTCCAACGACGTCGTCGATGCCCTCTGGGCCGCCTCTGGAGACTTGGACGGATGGATCAAGAATCTTGCAGCCGGCATGACCAATTTCGTGCGGACGGTCCGACCGCAGTCAGATAGCATGTACGACGGCACTGGCTACGAACTGGGCGTCGAGGTGCGCTGGGGGTGGATCGTCCTCCCTGTCGCGCTGGTTTTGGCCTCGTTGTTGATGCTGGTTGCTGGTATTATCCGCACGAGACACAATAGGATTAGTGCTTGGAAAGGTAGTCCGCTTGCGTTTTTGTTTATGGATGTGGATCCGGCGATTAGGGAGCAGGCGGCTGGTCAGTTTGATGTCTATGATGGTTTACGGGATGCTGTTGGGGGAAACAAAGTCGTAATGGAGAAAGGTGGGGTTGCTGGTCGGATGCTCAAACTTGCGTGACGGTGTTAAGACCGGCCTGGACTGATCATATGGTGCCAACTGGGGTGTTATTAAAACTACAGGAAAGCTAAGGAGGGAAGAAGGGACTGGGAGCGCTGCGATGTAAGTACACAATAGGCGCGCTAGTGGCCCGAGAGCAACACAATCCGTATGTTCATCGAACACAGTCAGATCACGTGACGCCACGTGATTGAGGCCTGCGCTCATCTGAGATCCGTAACAGTACCCCCCCCCCCCCGGCAACTAGCAATGTCCCTATTGCTGCAAGTTCTGGTGGCATGATTGGCGATTTTTTTATTTTTTGCAAGTCCATCCATTTAGCATTTTTCAACACCCTTTCGTCACCAAATTTGTCCGTTTTTTGACAAAACACGGTGTTTTGAATCTTTCATTTGCATCTGATTTGGTGGTAGCAAAATTCATGTCAAAAAGGGCCCGGTGGATTTGTAAGGACGCAAGCAATTGCGGCCGAGAGGTAGGTTGCTGTAGTGGCCATGTGGATAGCTGCGAGGCCCGGGCAATGTTGGCCGACTTGATGGCGGTGACCGAATCATCATCATCACGAAGTCCTGGCGATTCGGCCGATATAGCTGACCATGATGGCCGAATTAATCGAGTTGGCGGCCGCGAGCTGGCCTATTGCGAGGCTGAGGTAGTGGCCGATTATGAGGCCCTGGTTTGGCCGGATATTTGGCATGGAAGTCATCAATGACATCTTGAGCATTAGCAAATTCACCGTCATCAGCGTTATACCAAGTGTCATCCCGGGGGTGATCGTGCCAGCGAATCTTATACTGTAGGCGTTTGTTGACGCCCGTATGGCGAGAGTCCAAGACATCATCAACCTCCCATTGGTCGTCCCCATCAATGACTATTAGTGGTGGAGGGGGATTGATTTGGCCAGGGAGTGGGTCAATGGCCGCTGGTCGGAGGCGGTTGACGCTGCAGACGTTATGGACCTTCATTGATGGGGGGAGATCCAGGCGATAAGCGTGGCTGCTAATCTTCTCACTGATCTTAAATGGGCCATACATTTTGTCATCGAGCTTCTTAGAAGGGCGTTGGGTCTTCATGTTACGAGCATCAAGCCATACTTCTTGGCCTTCTTCGTATTCGACCTCTCGGCGGTGCCTGTTGGCTTGATCCACCATAGAGTCTTGGGTCTGGTGGAGCTCTTGGCGGATGTAGGTAAGGACATCTTGTTGCGATTGGGTGATATCAGCGGCTTGCTGAGCTTGAAGACGCTCCCTTGTGGACTCATAGGATGTTTCATCCGGGCCAAAGCTCATACGGGGTTCAAAGCCCTTATTAGCGAAGAAGGGAGACACTCCTGTAGCAGAGGAGACATTGGCATTATCAGCAAATTCGGCCAATGGCAAGTGTTTCGCCCAATCATCCAGATAGTAATTGCAGAATGTTCGAAGTTGCAATTCAACATCTTGGTTGGCCCGTTCCGTTTGGCCGTCAGTCTCAGGGTGGAAGGCCGTTGATAGGTTCATTTTGGTGCCTAGACGTCTACACCAAGATTTCCACACTGTAGCGATGAATTGAGGACCGCGGTCGGAAATAATTGACTCCGGGGGACCATGGTGCTTATACACCGCCGACATGAGCATCTCCATGGTCTTCTCAGCGCTGGTGCCTTCATTATCTGTGGTGCAGGGAATGTAGTGCCTTTCTTTAGTCCGGCGACACATGACATTCAAAATGGCGTTCATATTTTCGGACGGGGGCAGTCCCACAATAAAGTCCATCGAGATGTCGGCCCACCGGCGCTCGGGGATCGGTAAGGGCTTGAGGAGCCCATTCTTCTTGTCCCTAGGGGCATTGGTGCGGTGACATACATGGCAGCTGCTAATGTAGCGTCTGATACTTGCTCCTATACCGGGCCAGTAGTAGAAGCGCCGGAGGAGCGCCTTGGTTCTGGTCATTCCAGGGTGACCGGTAGATTGTTGGTCATGTACCTCGCGAAGGATTTCGAGGTGTAACTCATCATCTTGGGGGACCCATAGCTTGCCATTTTCATAGACGACGCCGTCCACAATTGAGCAATGGCGGAGAGTGATGCCATTCAGAGAATGTTCGTTACGGCCAATAGCCTCACGGACTTCGTCAAGGAATTCATCGGTCTTGTTGAGCTCAAGGACACGATTGTAGAGGGGAACGAAGGGGCTTTCAGGGACCGGAGGGACTTCTGGGGTCTCTGGTACTTCAGGGGCCGATGGAACCTCTGGGGCGTCATCGCCAGTTGCACAAACATCAAGACGATCGGGGGTAAGGATCGTTTGAGAGTTATAGGTGTTTCGTTCATCTAGCTTGTCCTTAGGGACTGATCCCGCCATTCTTGTGAGGGCGTCAGCTTTGACGTTCCGAGGGCCTGTCTGGTACATGATCTTGAAGTTGAACTCTGAGAGCTTCTCGGACCAGCGGGCCTGGCGTCTTGTAAGCTCCTTACTTTCAGTGAAGTAGGTAAGGGCCTTATGGTCCGTAAAGATCTTGATAGGAATCTCGGTGGATTCCAGATCAGGGCGCCAATTTTCGAGACAGCGGATAATGGCCAGTAACTCCTTGTCGTAGATCTCATAGTTGCATTCGGCGGGGAGCAAGTTCTTGCTAAAGAATGCAACAGGGTGTAGCACACTATCATCATCGTACTGAGAGAGAACACCGCCTAGCACGAAGTTCGATGATCTCCAAGATGGCCTCTCGGTTGCGATCGAAATGTCGGAGCACCGGGACCTTAACAACGGTAGTTTTTAACAAGTCAAACGCTGCTTGGCACGCTGGAGTCCACTCGAAGGGCCGGTCCTTTAAGCTCAGCTGAGTTAGGGGCTTGACTATGCGAGAGAAGCCCTGAATAACGCGCCTAAAGAAGTTGCAGAATCCAATGAACGATTGGATTTCTTTGAGATTGGTAGGTTGGGCCCAATTCTCGTTGACTTCAATCTTCTTAGGATCCATCCTAAGACCGTCGATAGATACCAGGAGATCTAAGAAGGTGGTCTCAGTAACGCTGAACTCTGATTTATCGATATCAACCTGCAGTCCGGCCTCACGAAGTTTCTGTAGCACAAGGCGGACATGACGAGTATGTTCCTTCTTGGTTTTGCTATAAATGATAATATCATCTAGATATGCTTGACAGAAATCATTCAGGTACTCAAAAAGAACATCATTCATATAGTGTTGAAACGAGGCCGGGCCATTTGTCAGGCCAAAAGGGAGCACACGGTACTTGTACGCTCCCATAGAGGTGATGAACGTGGTCAAGTCCTCACTCTCCGGGTCCATACGCAACTTGTTAAAGGCCGCGATGATATCAAACTTGGTGATGAACTTACAACCGATGATTCGTGCCAGAGTCTCGTCAATCAGAGGGATAGGGTACCTGTCTCACTTGGTTAAGGCATTCAGACCCCTATAGTCGACGCAGAAGCGGAGGCCACCGTTCGGCTTGGCCGCGAAGAGGACTGGCGAGGCGTCTGGTGCTTTGCTTGGGGTGATGAAGCCCTTATCCAAATTCTCTTTCAGGTACTCCTTCATCTTTTGAAGCTTGTAGGTCGACATGGGATAGAGTCGGCTCTTTGGCATGGGCCGATCTCCTTCCAACTCAATCTTGTGGTCGTACGGCCGGTGAGGTGGTAGGACTCTGGCCGCTTGAGGGTCGAAGACATCGGTGAAGTCCCTATACTCAGCAGGGATCTTCTTAAACACCTGTTCCCGCTCCTGGCGTATCTGCTCTGGATCACGGTCCGAGACCTCACCAACGAAGAGAGCATCTTTGGCGTTGAGTTCTTCTTTATACCTTTCTCGAAGGACATCATCGATCTCGTTGTAGGTGATCGAGAAGCATTGCGTGTGAGGATCCTGAGAAAGCATCCTGAAGGAAGCAGCACCAATCTGAGCTATTGATATGGGAGCATGGCGCTGTTGGTTCCGAGGCAACCGCCAGTCCGGTTCGGCCTTCCATTCCAGCGGTACCTTAGGGACCTCTGGAGCCTCCGTCTCCACCATGAAGAGTTGCTCATTCATCTTTCGTTGGCCTTCTTTCATTTCAATCCGATGTGAAGCACTCTTGAAGGTAGGGACGAAAGGTGCCCTTTGGCGCTTCTGGGGCACGATGTAAGGAGTCTCACTGGGCTTAGGGAGTGGTTCCACCATAGGAGTAGGTTCATCGGCCACCTCTGAGACGGTCTCCACCGTTGGAGCATGGACGGTCTTTTTCTTAACCTTCTCCTTCTTGGCCTTCTGTGGGATCACATAGGGAATCACAGGCAGAGCTGGTCGACGAAGTAGGGGCAGGGTGTGCTTAGGGAGTGGATTATTTGATGATCCAACATGGGTGCAGCGCCCTGGAACAAAGATAACATCGTCGGTGGCCATGTCCAAAATAACTTGGTGACGATTCATCCACATCTTCCCGAGTATCATAGGGTGTTGCCCTAGTGGTGTAACCAACAAAGGGGCACACAGTTCTTCGTGGTCTTTGATACGAAGGCCCAAATTGATCTGATGAGTGATGGGCTTGCGAGCCCATTGACCGTCGAAGCCTCGGATAGGCTTTGGTTTCTGCAAGGGGAAAAGGGCAAATAGAAAACCTTGAATCGCCCCAGGCGGACAGTTCCTCCGGGGACGAGTGGGAACTCTGCGATTCTATGGGCACTAAACGCTTTCTGTGTTAGTAATGACAGAGATGATCTCGTTTGAGAGGAGCCAGATTAAACCCACAGTCCGTACAGGTTCTGTACTACCGTTCGCGACTGTCACAACGCTGACCTTTCGAGCACATGGAATGAATCTCTTCAGATGCCGTATGAGGTGCAAGTAATTCTGGGTAAGAAGGCTGAGGCGGTGCAATCGGGCGTATCAAAGGTGGTGAGCCATGATGACAATTATAGATTGGGCTTAGCATTGCTGCGGCCTGGGGGTGCCGCCTTGGGGCACTCTTCTCGCTGGGGCTGGGCAAACTCCATGCGGCGCAATATCATCGCGACCACAACCCACAACGTACCCTTTTCTCGGGAACGAGGTGTGTTGCTGGAGAGCATTGCAGTTGTATTTCTGATGATGACGTCTGGGTCGTTGAGCTTTGAGCTCCCGGGGAACTGAGAAGCCAGATCTCGCGATTCGTGTTCCTCCCTGACATTACCTCACGCTGGCCACTCCACAATAGAACCTCACTTCTCTTTTGTTTATCGGCAGATCCACCTCGGGGTCCTGAGGTTTATATACGAAGAACCCCTGTTTTTTGGCCTCGTCCTCGGTCTTCCAGAACTATTTCAAAGTTCATCTCAGCAGCATTATTGGAGAATCTGGCGAGAGTACATGAGGTGTCCGTATGGATCCGGCAACGTCGTTCAATCTCGGCCATGACATGGGAGCAAGGTCTCTCGCTTGTCGAGGGGAGGCTCACAGGCCCTGAAAAGCTTTGGATAGACGTCCATCGACCATACGACTCGTGCTGAGTTGGAACCCATGGCTGACAATGCGTTAAAAATATAACCCGGAGTATGGAGGATGCCGCAAAACTGGAGCAGAAGGGAGTCAACATTGGATGCAGAGGAAGCTAGAGCTCGAGGGAGCAAGAAGTGGAGCTCAACATTGAAGGAATCGCATCCGAATTTGGTTCCCTTCCAGATGTAGCTCTTGGCTCCGGTTTAAAAAGCCCTATCGCTCCTCCTGTTTAAATATATATCATTAAGTTGTTTACTTAAATTGGTATAATAAATCACGGAGATCTCCTTATTTTTAAGTTTTCCGAATCAGTGTCTAAAGTTAATATATCCAGTACGGTAGAAACGTAGGCATGACTATGGAGTTGTCTAATTTCAGGAGGGTGTTCTAGGACATACCTGATTATCGAATTATACTTATACGCTGCCTCTCGGGCGCCAATCTAATCGTACTGCGGAGGGTGGTTGGATTCTGGCTATCGGATAGGGAAAAGAGAGCACATCTGAGCTTGCTATGGGACGTGTTCAAGCATATGAAATGGGGTAAGGGCACGGGAGGAGTCACCATGATGGGACGAGGCCTTGACTCCCGCCGAACTAAAGCACTCATGGAAGAATCTGCTACCCTGCACTGGAAAAAGGTGTTCCCTTTTATAATCATGATTCGGCCGCCTTTCCGTTACGTAAACCTCGTCCCCTGGACTAAATAGGCCCTATTAAGTATAACGCGTTCTACTAAGATGACGGTTACGGAAGCGGCTAAGCGTCTAAACTTATAGGATACGACGCCTATTACTATAATTGAAGGACTCGCAGCTGGTGTTAAGATATCTATTCTAATTACGACTATAGTATAACAAGCACCTCAACGCCAGCTAGGTCATGCTACCATAGACAGAGTTGCTACCATGTCTATCTTTCAGCCTGTGCTGAAAGACGTTACTCGGATCGCAATCGTGAAAATAGAATTAGACTCTATAAGATACGAGACAGGTAATGTCGCCGCCTATAAGGGTAATGATACTGACAGCATATGCATTTTTAGACCTTAGTACATGACCAACGTCTCACTTATATACAAAACGCCTTCAGAAGGACTAAGATGCGATTGGCCTGATTGTCCTCAGGTTATCACGCGAGTAATCAATATCTACTTACCTATAGAACCAGATTCGCTTCATGCTGCTTGGCAAAGGAGGAATGCACTTCGAGGATGGTGAGCATCTCGCCTGATAGCGCATTATTTGCGAGAAGGGTGTATTGCAAAGGTGTTTTGTAATTTCACCGTGAAAAGATGGGGTGACGATGCCTAGCCGTTTGGATAGTTCCTTAGCTGTGCTTGACTTAGAATTCTATTCGCCGCTATACAGTTCTTCTCTATTTCTTAGCTGGTTGGCAATATCGCCATCTCCTGCAGTCCTTCTTCTCCACATACTGTCGCCCTGCTCCAATTCTGACGCCCTGCTCCAATTCTGGCTCCCTGCTCCAACTCAGGAATCTTGCCCTTCGAGCGCATTCGAGCGGTTCGCTGCCTGATTCCGCCTCTCCTAGGAAGTTTGTCCCAGGGGAAGTCTCCTGGGGCGAAGAGGCATCCAGGATACATCTTGTGTCGAATGATCCTAGCTCGTCACACCTTCGGTGGAGGGAAACCAATTTTGAGGCTTCCGTATTGGGCTCCCGCTCTTGCTCCCTCAAACTTCAGCTTCCTCTGCATCCAATACTGACTCCCTTCTGCTCCAGTTTTACTGCATCCTCCGTACTTAGGGTTATTATTTTTAACACATTTTCAGTCATAGACTCCAATTTAGGCTCCATCTGGAATCGGCCACAGACTGTATGGACTCCGACAACGATGATCACGCCGGACTTGTGCGGTCTATTCCCCAGTGTTCCATCGTTGAGTGCGAAATGCTCCGATAGCAGTATAACACCTTCGCCACTCAGTATCTGTTTGCCAAAAGCCGGAGTCTTTAAGGTATATCCAGAGCTTTCGCCAGCCTTCGGATAAAGGCCCATCCAAAGCACTTGAAGGCCTGTTAGCTTTCCTTTCACGAGCATAGAGCTTGCTCCCATCCCTCGTGATGAAGTTCAGTCATCTGCCTGTCCTAGGCCGGACTTCACAGGGTTGCCGAATTCGTGTAACACCTCAAGTACTCCTGGAAGACGGAAGAACAGTCCAGAATTGAGTAATTCTTAGTATACAAATTCCAGGACCTTGTTGTGGATTTGGCCCCAAACAAAGAGAAATGTGACTCCATCGTTGCGTCGCCAAATCTTGCGTCTCAGGTCGGCCAGGAGCTCTGCGACCAGCGATCTGGATGTCGTCCTCAAGAAGACAATCGTAACGCTCTCCTGCCATACGCCTTGTTCCTGAGAAAGGGTACGCTGTGGGTTGTGGCCGCGATGATTTGGTCCCGCATGGAGTTTTGCGCAGCCCCACAGCCTTATCAGGCTCCAGCCATGCCTGAAGCGTGCTTAAGAGGGCTTGGAGCTCCCTCCATTTCGAACATGTCCATGCCACTTGCCAACTAACACTCATCCTGTCTAAGCATTTCATCTTTCCTACCAGTACCATCTCCGCCAGGGTTGGCAGTTCAACGCACACAAGGCGGTCTAGCTATCTACTTCACATTCGGATAGCTAAGCGGTGTAGTCTCGCGATGACTTCTGTGACTTCGTCCCATTTCAGCTACAGCCTTTCCCGACCATATCCTTATCGATGGTTTACCCCAGTTGTGTTTCTTGGAGGCACCATTGCACTGGTTCTTTTTTCACTTCTAAATTATGTATCCAATGGATTTCAGCAAACGTATGCTATACTTGTCCCGGAAGCCAAAGCACCGTTCTGCTTCTAACAAGCACTATATGCAGAGTTCAATATGTCACAGACCCTAACACAACCATCGCCAATCATCAGTGGGTTAACAAATGGCCATCCTATTTTACCGGCCAGGTAAGCAGGTGCGCAAAGTTAGCAACAAGATGAATCGGACTACAGGTATCTAGATCCCATTTCTAATCAAGCTATGCAAACGCAGATAAAGCCCACTTGTCAGCCTTCAGCGATTGTTATCAATTCAGGTACGTCCTCTTTATTTGTGAAAGGTCTCCTAGGCATGTATTCATGGTCTACAGAGATTTTCACCAATCAGACGGGGCTTACTTACACCCTCACGAACGTCTGGCAACAGCCTGCCAATGGCACCCTAGAATCCCCCTTATCATCTCTCACCTATCTGAATAACCCAATTCAAAGCTGTATGGTCAATGTTATACAGGTCGACTTGGAGTCAGAAGATCGTTCCGGGTCACAGTACGCCTTTAGTATGTGGGGTCAGAAAGTTCTTGTAGGCTATTCAATTGAAGAAAGAGGACTACAGAAGTCGCTAATTAGAGAAGGCATTCATTTCCTGCAACATTGAAACAGATTCAGGACTCGTCACTTTTAATCTTACCTCCCAATACGATTTTGTGCCACCGACTGCTGGTATGCCAACTTCGACGAATTATGCTCCAAACCAGACATTTTCTTTCCTAAGCACCGATCCCCAGGCAAAAGCAAGCCTGTGGTGGGGAGAATCACTTTTGTAGGCTCTCTTTGCAATTTCCCAAACAATGTCTCACAAGACTTGCAGGTCTATGTACTGGGCAAATGTATCACGCCAAATTCAAGATATTCGAACTGATGGAGAGGAGGAAAATAGCGTCCTGAGAAAGGGCACAATATGTACAATCTATCTCAAAGTCTCAAGCACTTGCAGTATGCTTACTACCACTTTAGACTTCAAGAGGCACAATCCAGCAGATCCTGTCCAAGACATCACCAGCCCCGAGTTCTGGGAGGTAGACTATCGCTTTCTTACCACCCGGATTTCCTCTGAGGGTCTATTATTCCCCGGCAACTCCGGGCTGAAGGAGAACGAAACCCTTTCAATCTCAAATCTCGCGGCCAACAAATGCCGCCCCAACATCTGGCTGTCCACCGACGGGCTCGTCAAATCCTTCTACTCAGCCATCATGACTGATCTTGGCCAAATTGCCCCCAACTGCAACATCCTCCTAAACGACACCGCGTTGGATTTCTATACGCGTAATTTCACAGACATGTTCAATAATATCGCGAATGCGATCCCAGGGCCAGGAATAAAGAGCTACGCGGAGGCTAAGGGCGAGACAGGGAGTCTAGGAACCACGCCTGCGGTGATTACTACTATGTACCTGTGCAAAATGCCGCAGCAGAAATCGACAGGGACGTTACTCATTTCGATATTGGTGGCGGACTTCGTGTTTATGCACCTATTATGGAAGGTTTTTAATTTTGTCACCGCCGCGTATTTGATTAGCAAGGAACCAAAAGGTTGTGCCCTTATATTTTCTCCTCGTGTCGGAGAGAGGCTAATAATCTTTGGCAGCAAATTATTGTGCAGGATGTGCTCGTCGTGACAGTTACGGTCAGATAGATATGGCGGCTACACCAGGTATATCATCCGGAAACCACGACCCAGCGGACGGGCTGTTGTTGGAAAACGAGAGACCTTCCATGGAGGCCGGCGTTGTGGAGAGATGAAGACCTTATCATACGTTGACCAGGAGCCAATGAGGATAAGGACGGAGACACGGTGCTACGTTATCTAGCTACGAAGGGAAATCTACTTCTTTTAAATCTGCTGCTCCAACATATTCGTAATATCGATATTGTGACGAGCTAGGATCATTCGACACAAGATGTATCATGAAGCCTATTACATACTAATCGAAGATTCTAAGGTAAAGAAGAAAGAAAGAGGAAGAAGCGGCGGCGAAGCAAAGCCTTTTATACACGCGGCTAGCCTGCCGATTAGCTAATCGGTAAGCTTTCGGTGACAAACGCTTCAGCTTCGTCACATAATCCCCTTCTTTAGAATGCGCTTGTCCCCAAGCGCATTATTGTCTCCTCCATCCTTTCAGCTATCCTAGCTATCCTACTCTTTTGTTGGCGAAAGCGTAAGTTGCGAAGGCGTAGATAGCGAAGGCGTAGGTTGCGAAGGCGTAGGTTGCGAAGAGGATAAGGATTCGTCGAAGAGAAGGACCGAAGGATCCAGCGAAGGATTCGGCGAAGAAAGAGAGGCCGAAAGATCGAAAGATCTAGCGAGAGATTCGGCGAAGAAAGGATTATCGAAGGATCTAGCGACGGATCCAGCGAAGAGGTATCGAAAGGGCCCGCGAAGGATTCGACGAAGAAGGGTTGTCGAAAGGTCCAGCGAAGGATTCGAAGAAGAAAGGTATCGATGAGCCAGGGGCTGGACCAGGGTGTCAGAATTGGAGCGAGGTACCAGAATTGGATGCTCGGATTCTCCTGGGTAATTTCTCTCGGGAATAATCGCCTGGGCCTTGAGCCAGCTTAAATGAGCCAATATTGGATCAGTTTGACTCAAAGGTATTTAAAGCTCTTGGAAGGATGGGCTCAGGATATCTCCCCTAGGAAACATGGTGGCAGTCAGCGAGCTCTTATTCCCACATCAGGAGGGAAAACCGAAAGCCTTATAATTCCTTCTACTCTGATCCTTAATCGCATCAATTTATTTCGGTATGGATGAGTACGCGAATGAAGGGAAACCCTCTGACGTTAAGGTCTATCGGAAGATACGTAACTATTAGTCCTAAAAGCAGTCTAGTTTAGAAATACGATGGTGGACTTGTCTCTCTCTATATAGAGCCAGAAATTTAAAATAACTACTCCGGTACAGGGAATTTACCCTCGCATTTAATGCTTTCTTGGAGATACCTACGCTCTTAACCGGGATAAGAATTAGTACTCTATATAAGATATTCGCGATAAGATATAATAAGGTATACGTTCCTTTACCGACCTTATAAATATACTTATTAATTACTAGGAAATTATATATTATCTTCGTTATACTAAATAATTCTAGTCTGACCTGCTTTAGTAAGATAAGACCGCGATAGTCAAGGTAGACTAAGCTACTATAGAAGCGTTATAGTTCACCGCGTTATAGGTATTAACGCTAGATACTAATATTCTACGTGGTAAACTACTTAGGGGGGAAATCTTTTACGGTTTTAGCTAATAAGAATATAAAGGGATCTAGATTAGGTTATAGTCCTTTAAGGGTCTAGTTCCCTCTCTCTTCAAGTTCTTTAAGAACGTTAAATGCCTTGAGGTATAGGCCGACTATTTAAAATGGCTAGTATATATAGGTCCTCGGGAAACTCTCTCTACGGTAATAAATAAGATCTATACTAGTATAAATTAGAGCGTAGACTCGGCTCTAGTATAGGAAAACGAGACCACGTTCAAGTCTATATAAGTAAGCTCCGCCTGTTAAATAGACCTAGGATATTAATAATTATACGCCTTCGCTATGCGCTATTATTATAAAGTCCTAAAAAAGCCTAGCGGGAAGGACCTTCTAGTAAAGCCGAGGGCTATATTAGATACCACGACATCGCGCGAGATAGCTGATCTTACTAATTATTTAGGGTTTAAGTCGTCCGAGATTACCGCGTTAAAGTAATTCCTAAACTTAGTAGACCTAATAATAGTAAGAGGAAACGAAAGGCCTACGCTTATAATAGATAGTCTAAGGGAACCTAGAAAAGATAGATACGGAACGCTATATATTTAAAATTACGAAGAGGACCGCAAGTTTTTATATATCACTTATTTATATAACGATAGGGATGAATAATCCGAGGGTATTACGTCCTACTTCAGGCTTAGATCCACGTACTTGAAGTTCTATAGGATACTAGACGACTTTAACCTATAATACTATCTTACTATAGTAACAGGAGAGTTATTATCCCCAGCTTTCCGTCTGACTCAATCGGTTAATTCGCTACGAGAAGATCCGACTCGAGGGGCTAAGTATATAGAGGTGGACGGGGAATAAATAGAAGACACAATCATGTAGGATAGAGAGGGAGAGGGACCAATACTACCGTTCCAAGAAGAAGGTACTCTTGCACAAGAAGCAACGATACAACGACAAAAACTCTTGTCCGAAGCAGGCGTGCCTAAAAAAAAAGATTATAAACAAGAATAATATCGGCAGAAGCTTACGGGGGACGCAAGTACTCTCGTAGAAGACGAGTAAAGACTAGAATAAAAACGATAAAAGCTCTTGTCCGACGCAAGCACACTTGAATAATAAAAGCAAGAGTAAGAACTTTATCAACAGCAACTTATATCGAACGCAGGTATAATCAGAGAACAGGAGCAGGAGCAAGAACAGCGACGATAAAAGCTCTTGTCTTATATAAACGTACTTAAAAAGCAAGAACAAGAACAAGAACAGTACCGGCAGAAGCTTATAAGGGATGCAAGCGCATTTTATAAACAAGACCAAGATCAAGGACAAGAATAGTAACGACAGGGGCTTTTGTCCGACGTTAGCACGCTGGAAAACCAAGAGCAAGAGTCCCGGCAGAAGCTTATAGGCAACGCAGGCACACTCCGAGAACAAGAGCAAGAACAAGAACGCCAGCGACAAAAGCTCTTGTCCGATATAAGCTCGCTTAAAAAGCAAGAGCAAGAGTAAGAATAATACCGACAGAAGCTTGTAAAGGACGCAATCGCACTTGAAGAACAAGAGGAAGAATAAGGGCGAGGAAGATAAAAGCTTATCTTCGACGTAAGCGCGCTAAAAGAACGCGAGCGAGAGCATAAACTAATATACTATAAGCTTACGGGGGACGCTAGTACCCTTAGAGAGCAAGAGTAAAAGCGAGAGGAACAACGTTAAACTCTTACGAGGGAAGAAAAAGAGCTATTTAGTCGAAAATAAAGGTAGGAGGAAAAATAATAAATACTCGCGGCGGACGTAAGCGAGCTAGTTTTATAAGAGTAAAAGTAAGAGGAACGACGAATCGCTCTCGCAGCGGTCGCGGACGAGCCCGTAAGCTAAGAGTAAAGGTAAAAAGAAGAGTAACAAAAGCTTGCGGAGTTCGCAAGCGATCTTAGGAAACAAGGACTAAGGTAAAACGAACGGCGAAAAAAGCTTACGGCAGATATTAGCGAGCTATATAAACAAGGGGAACGCTATAAGTTAAAGAGGGATAAATTAAAGTAGAAACGAGAGTAAAAGAGCGTAGAGCTAAAGGTATTAGGGAGTAAGCAGGATGAGTCAGGAATAATCTAGGAGAGAGACGAGCGAGATATAGGAGAGCTATAAAGATAAGGTTAAGAAGAACTAGTAGATCTTGAATTACTATCTCCCTTAGATTTCGAGTACGGAGGAATATATGCCGATTAAAGTACACCTGAAGTACGAGCGAAGAATTACTTAATAGACGCCGTCTAGAAAGGTAGTACTTAAATGAATATTTCAGCACCTAACGATAAAAATAGTTTGGCATAAGAGTACGGACCATAATAGGATAGAGCGTAAGTAGAGGGCTAAGAGGAGAGGCTAACGGAGGAAGCCTAAGAGGATAGATCATAGGAGCCTAAGGCCTAAGAGACGGGCCAAGAGTATAGAGTATAAGAGGGGGGCAGTAAGTACTAAACGCAAGAGGACGGGTAAGAAGGTAGAGCCTACGAGAATGGAGTATATAAGGATAGAGCATATAAGGATGGAGTATATAAGGATAGAGTATATAAGGATAGAGTATATAAGGGTATAGCATATAATAATAAGGCCTAGGGCGGTAGGCAAGCGGACGAAGTCCAAGAAATTATGCAGGAGGATAAAGCATATAAGGAAGGGCAAGATAGTAGTACGTATAAGGATAAGGTACGAGAGTATCGAATACGGAAGCGACGAGTAATAACTAAAGAGAGCGACGATAGTATAGTACTTCGAGTATAACAGGTATAAGAAGGGCGAAAACCTGTAGAGAATAGGTAAGTATTAACGACTTAATAGATTTAGGTTATTAAATTATAATATAAACCCCGAAGGTAATACTTTAATAGATAGTACTAAAGAGGGAGAGAATACTCCTATATAAAGGAAAAAGCCCTAGACGCCCCGCCGGTAATAAAGACAGGATTTACAGGTATAGTAAAGGGCTATAAACGTAACGACAGTAGTAATAACGTAAAATACAAACGGTTTAACGGGGCTTACTTCTAATTTTACTTATAAAGGCCTACAGGCGCCCTCTCAGGCTATATAGTCTGTAATATCAAATAGATACGGATACAAGTTATCAAGCCTTATAGTATATATATCGTAAATCCCTCGCGATCGCGCTTTTAATTACTATCTTTTCACGGCTATAAATAAAGCACGCTGTAATACCCTGTTAAACCAGCCCGCTACTCTAAATTAGAAAAAGCACATGCTTAATATATCAGGGTATAGCTAAAACCGTGTAATTAGTAGTAAATTAAAGAGGCACGCTATATTAGTTTCGAACGTTATACGCTTTGAATTCACTACCTAGTTGAAGGAAATGGCGTGAAAGATTACCGGTATCTCGCTGATTTTCTTCTTACGTCCGCGTAGTTTTAAAGCCTTTATCCCTATCGCTGCTACGGCTGCGTGTATATCATCGGTAGCTACCGCTCCGGAGTAGCGTACTCTCTATCTCCCTTCTCTTACGCTTTCACCCCCTTATCCTCCTACAGTAGCGCGTAGTAACCATAGAAGCAGGAAATAAGGTAGTCGTTAAAGCCGTTACCCTTAATATTATATTAGCGACGTATATTACTCCGGCTAATCATTTAGCGGATACCTTAAAGGGAGTAGAATAAGAGGGCGTAACAGCTTATATACTAACGGTAGGAGGAGTTAGTAGGGTGTAATTTATAAGGCGTAAGAAAAGAAGACGTACGCTACTATTATAAAACGAAGCATCGCGGTTACTATCCCTACGACCCTGCGTTTTACCGTAAAGAATATATAGGTATTATATAACTAAGCAGCCTAGTGTTATTATATTAAAGTACTATTTATTAGATATTAGTATCAGCCTTACATGCTTAGCACGCTGTATTTAGTAGGATATATTCCAATAGCTGAATAATAACCGTTCTATTAATTATTTAACAGGTTATAAGCCTAGCTAAGCGCTAACGTACCTAGGAATAGTTCCTTTATAAGAGACTATTATTATCCTTACGTCGTATTTATTTATATCCGCCTAGGTCGCTATACGTTACTACGGTAATCACGCGTCTTTAATAGCTACCTCCCGCCTATAATATTATCGACTACGACGCCGCAGAGCTAATAGCTAGAACGGGACAGTTTAGGGTGCCTATTAGCTAGGAATATTAAGGAGGAACAAGCGGAAGCGTACCGGTAGAGCCCTCTTAACAGGGTATCCTACGCAGGCTACGAGGCGAGGACAGCTTAAATATCAGAGGAAGGAAACAAGAAAACGACACCTTATATATCGAACCAGTTACTTAATATACCTTAAAGCTTAGAGGAAGGAAACAAGGGCTACGATACTCTAAAGAGAAGGAAACATGAAACGATACTATAAAGAGAAGGAAATAGGAGTAATAACACCTTATATTAACAACGTCTAGAGTACTCTTCCTAATTTCCTTATACGAGCGAGGTTTACGGGTTTAATAAGGCTTTAAAGCAGGACAAGGAACATGGCTTAAGGGGAGCTACGCCGCTAATAGGAGTAATACTAAGCCAAATCAGCTACATTATAACACGCCCTCAGGGGAGTATACAAGGTCTTTCTACTAAAGGGGAGTATTAGATATTAGTATCAGCCTTATATGCTTAGCACGCTGTATTTAGTAGGATATATATCTATAGCTGAATATTAACCGTTCTATTAATTATTTAACACTATTTTTATAATCTTAGGGACTTATATATACTGATAGGATTAAAGTAGTTAAATAGCGCATGGTTTTATAACCCTAATATTACTAATACTTTGATAGTTATTGTATTAGAATTTAAGGAAGATAAATTACTTCGAATTTTTAGAAGAGAAAATAAAAAGCAAATAAAATTTAATAAGAGAGTAGTAAGATATAGATTTATTATATATATATATCCCTAATCCTTAATAATTACTACGCCTAGCTTAGCGGCTAAAGCTTTATTTCTAGTAGAGAGTAAAGTCTAATTATAATCTACGTTATAAATACTATCTTATTTATCAGCTAATTAATAGGAGGCGTATCTATTTCAGACTCCCCCCCTCTAATTCTAGCTCCTCTACTCTAGGACCGGCTCTTTATTCTAAAAGTTAATCCCTTACTCTAGATTTAGCGCCTTATATATAGTAATATACTAGTTAAAGAGATCGTAATACCTCTAGATAAAGAAGGCTAATTTAGATTTCTAATATTCCGTAATATTTCCTAGCTATATCTGCTTAAAGAGTATTATAAGTATAGAGCTAAATATACGAAGAGTAGTATATAGAGAATAGAGTATCGAATCATTTATAAAGCTTAACCTTAGACGAGTCTACCGTATATCGCGCCGGGTAGCGTAGTAGAGAAGTCGTGCTATTTTCTATTATGAAATGTAAATCTTTACCCTAAACCGAATATTAACGATTAGCCTTCTATTTTATCAAGTCCTTCTAATTACAGCTTAAGTCATTCTAATAGCCTAATAACCGTATTTATCGGTATATCCTAGAGGAGGATCGTAGACTAAGGGCTCTATAGCAAGGTAATAAGCTATGGCAATCTAGTAGTACCCCGTAAGTTTGAGTTTTCTAACGAATATGATGGCGTTAAGCCGCTGAAATTGACTTTCGTAGTCGTAAGTCATAAATGGAAGATCTAGCGGTATAGTATTTACCAAGTCGATAATTATTTTAATAATCTCGGAGCGATAATATTCGCGGCGCGATATCTTCTCCCGTAATCGAAGATAACCCTCACTTGAACTAGTATCTAGAGGGGGAGGCGTTTAAATAGGAGGAAAGGTAGTTTCTGAAATAATTTCGGTTTATCTCTCTATATATGTAACGCGGCTGTTATATATCTAGGTGAAGTCTGACGTAGTAATAGAGTAAAAGACGAAGACTTCTAGAACGGTTCGAATATAGGAGAATATATTATCCTCGTTTTTAGTAATATATATCTTCGTTATAAAGAGCGTAATAGTAGAGGCGAAGGTCTCTTAACGGGAGATAGAAAGCTCTTTTAATATGCTTTATAGCTAATTAACCTTCTTATCTTACTAGTATAATAATATTATAGACGATAGATTAGTTAAGAGGGAGCGCTATTTATCTATACTATTATCTTTATATAGGAGAGAACGCTAAATCTACCGGATTATAGATATAGTCTAGGCTATCTTATATAATTTTATTATAAGAGTACCCTTATACCTAAAAGATTAGTTAGTATATAACTAATTCTAGTACTCTCCGTATAATAACCCTTTATAAATATCTCTCTTATATATCAATCCCTATATAAGAACCCTAAATTTCTAGGGGGTTATTTCTAAAGCCCTCCTAGAGTTATTTCTAGAGCCTTTATAGCCCTTTTTAGAGTACTACTAAGAGTTATAGATATATCATTAACTTTTAAAGTTGTACTAGCAGATATTTTAATAAAAAAGCCGAATAATATCCCTCCCTAAATGGCGAGAAACCCCCTGTACTAAGATGGATTTATTCTTTAGATTTCTCAAGCCTCTATCTTGTAAAATTATAATTAATAGTTAATATACTATAACTCTTCAGCCTTATTTATACTAAGAAATATTATATAAAGAGAAAATTACTACGATCTTAACTATAATATTAATCGTTTTATTAATAGTATTATAAGCCGCTTTACCTATTTTCCCTTAATCTAGTACGAATAATTACATGGCTTAGGATTTAGGAGTTATAAGATAATAGATCCGTCCTACTAGGATATAAGTATAGTCTTTAAAGATAATTAACCGGGAAAAGATTATATTCCAGGATTTTCGCCGTGTAATAGAAGGTAATAACTATATATCTTAGCGTAAAGATTTCTATAACTTATATTAATATTTTACACTATATTATATTAAAAGTATAGTCTATTTAGAATTTTTATTTAACCTTATTCTAAATTTATCTTGTAGTATTATCTAGTAGGCTTCTAGAAGTATTAATAGGTATTATATATCCGCGTAGACTATATATAAGTAAATTACTTATTTAAGTAAAGCGTATTATAGTTAGCTAGCCTACTTTTTACTACTTTCTACTTTTTATTATTTTTCTTTTAAATTTTAGCTACTATTATAATATTTAAATATTTTTTCCCTATTAATATTTCCTAGTAATTTTCCTACTATTTCTATTTTTAGTAGAATTTAAATAGGTTCTTATAAAGTAAGGCGATATTATAGTTTATAATAGTACTTAACCTATTAAAGGTTTTTTAGTTTTTCCTTCTTTTTCTTTTTTCTTTCTTTTTACCTTCTATATTTGTAAATCTAAGAAGGCTGCTATTTATATAAAATACGTAAATATTCCGCGAATAATAAGTTAGCTTATATTATTACTATATAGCTTTATTTATATTTATTAGTTAAAGCTTTATATATTTTATATATTTAGTAACTTTCTTAACTATTAACTATTTCCGGAATTAATAGTATTTAAATAACTTTTTTTATAAATTTTTAATTTTTTTAATAATTCTATAGATATAGATATTATAACCTTAATCTAATTAGATAAGGATACTTATTATACTTAGTATAAGTTTAAGGTTCTTAATATTCTATTTTATATAACTAATTTATTATTCTTTCTAACTACTAATTAACTTATATAAGTTTATTCCCTAATAAATACTTTAATTATAATATTATTTTAATTTTTTTAGAATAATAAATAGACTTAGAATATTATTAAGTTAGTAATATTTTATAAAATATAAAAATATATATATTATAATATTAATAGTTTTATTAGAATACTAGGGAATACTAGGTTAGTAGTTACCTCGTAGGTTATATTATAGTAGGTAGTAGAAGGTAAAAGGTCTAGTATTATAGCTACTACGAGAACTCTACTAAAAGTAGGCTATAAGCTTAGTTAGCCCCTAGTCGATACCGTAGCTAACTCTCTCTACACAGTTACTATACTAGTACTAGTAGTACTACTATTTAACACTCCTACTTAGTAACTATATTCTAGAGCTCTATTAATTAGCTTCTATTAAATCATTACCTTTTTCGAATCTTAGCTCCTACTAGTTAATAGCTCTATTAATTAATCATCTGTAGTATTCTAAGGAACCTCTCGAATGGGATCCTAGCTAAAGGTTTCGTGAGACTATCTACGGCTATTTGTTTAGTAGGAATATAGACGGTTATAATTATTCCTTTAGCCTGCAAGTCCCTAGTATAGTAGTATAAGATATCGATATACTTAGACCTCTCGTGTAGATAAGGGTTCTTAACTAAGGTAATTACGCCTTAGTTATCCTCTATAATTTCTATAGGCTTGTCTTTTCCGAGTACCTTATCAAGGTACCTTATATCTACTAGTACGTTCCGTAGCTACTAGGACTATTAAGTAGCGTACTTAAGTAATATATACTCAGCTTCCGTACTTGATATAGCGATAGACGTCTGCTTCTAACTAGTCCATGATATTAGTCCCCCATAGAATATATATACGCTGCTAGAAATACTCTTCCGCCCGTCTTTATATTATGCCTAGTCTAAGT
>JAABUN010001046.1_pt1 | contig 65680 bp, 63 predicted proteins | sample 5559311 | NCBI WGS metagenome assembly JAABUN01 (sample SAMN10711877, study PRJNA513370) | rock metagenome | isolation source: Antarctica rocks | place: Antarctica: Victoria Land, Siegfried Peak sud
CCCCGCCTAGCTGACGTTCGCCGTGAGGCTCACCGTCCCGAGGGGCGTGCCCTCCGGAATCGTGCAACCGAAGTTGCCACTCAGGACGGCGGCGGCGGTCGCGTTGAAGCGGATCACCACGTTGTTGAACGAGAGGGTTCCACCCTCCGGGGTGAGCGTCTTCGTGACCGAAGCGGCCGTCTCGTCCAGATTGGCGATCTTCAGGTCCCCTTGGCCCGGGAGAGCCGACGCCTGTGCGATCAGGCCCTGGTTGTCCGCAGAAGGACTGGCACCGCGGATGAACCTGAAGTTGAACACCTCCTGAGGAAGCTTCTGACCGGCATTCTCCGGCTTTCCACCGGAGAGCAAGACTCCGCCGGTGTTGCTGATCGTCCCGAACAGGGACGTGGCAAGCAACTGCCCGCCGTCTACCGGAAGGAACAACGAGCCGCGGTCACCAGCAACGTTGGGATCTCGCACCCGCTCCCTCGCACCACGCGTCGGCGTCTGCCTGACGCCGCAGTCGTTCTCGAGCCTGTCGATGTAATCGGGTGACAGCCGCGTCTCGCTCTGGGAGCCCGACGCAATCGTCAGGAGGCGCACGGCCCTGAACGAAGTGGTGCCAACCACCAGACCCTTCTTGAACGCCTTCGTTCCGGTCAGCTTGAGCGCCTTGTTGAGCGCCTTCGCGGCCGAAGCACTCAGCTTGGCCTGGATTCCTGTACCGGAGAGGCTCGTGAACTCCGAGTCAGCGACGGTCTTGCCTCCGGTGGCCTCGTCGGCAAACACGAAGGTCTTCCCACCTACCTTGCCGCTCAGCGTGCCCTTGACGCCCTGCAGCTTGTTCTCGATCGAGGAGATCAGGACCTTCCGCTTTCCGGCCGTGAGGGTGATGGTGCTGGGGCTCTTGTGCCGGAACGTGCCTGTGGAGTTCTGTCCGAGAGTCGCCTGGCTGCCGGTCGCGATCTGGAAAGCGAAGATCTTGGCCGTCCCGCCCGACGCCTTGACCTTGACTCCGGACTTCTTGAGCGCCTTCGTGAACGCCGGGCTCACGGCCAGCTGAGTGTTGCCTTCGGCGAAGGTCGCGGCGCTTGAGAGCGGTGCTGCAACCAGCAGCGCCAGCATGCTGACGGCAAGCGTAATGGCGCCTCGCCGTCGAAGATTTTGCGTGGGGGGCAAGTGAAACTCCTCCTGAGTCGTGATCCGGATGGAGGTCCGGGGTGGACCTACCGCATAGACGGTACCGCTTGTGAACACGCGCCGCGCAGCCTCGGAGCGGCGCGTGTTGTTCGCAACGGGTCCGCGCACATGCTCCCGTTGTAGGGTGAGAAGACGTGCCTGAGGGAGACCTGAGCGTCGGTCTCGACTTCCCACTCCCGCCCACGCTCGAGGTCGGCGCGGGAACGGCGCTGTTCGTCTGTGGGTGGTGCTTCTCGGCCCGGGCACAGGTTCGCTCACTCGCGCTCGTGAGCGACGGCGAGGAGCAGCCGGTCATGGCGCACGGCATGCCCCGTCGCGATGTCTTCAAGGCGCTCCATCCCTCGCTCGATCCCTTCGCGACCGCTGGCATGGCCTCCGATCCAGACTCCTCGGAGGATCCCCTGTTCCACAGCTACCGGAGTGGCTTCTGGGGCATGGCGCGCATCGCTCCGCGCGAGCACGTGCAAGCGCGCGAGCTGCTCCTGCGGGCGGACCTCGAGGACGACACCCAAGTGGTGGTGGAGCTCGCGCGCATCCCGACGGAGGGCCGGCCCGCACAGCCGGTCACGCTAGGAGAGCCGCGGCCGTCCACCGGACCGTTCGTCGCGATCTGCATGGCGGCCCACGAACCCCCGATGGACCTCTTCCAGCGTCAGCTCGACTCGATCCGCGCGCAGACCCACCGCAACTGGGTCTGCGTGGTGAGCGACGACTGCTCGAGCCCGGAGCGCTTCGCGGCGATGCAGTACGTGCTGGAGGGTGATCCGCGCTTCGTGCTCTCGCGCTCGCCGCGGCGGCTCGGCTTCTACCAGAACTTCGAGCGCGCGCTGGCGCTAGCGCCCGCCGGCGCGGAGTACGTCGCGATGGCCGACCAGGACGACCTCTGGCACGCCAACAAGCTCGAGGCTCTGCTCGCCGGGATCGGGCGCGCCCAGCTCGTGTACAGCGACGCTCGCATCATCGATCGCGGCGGCAAGCTGATCTCCGCGACCTACTGGAGCGTCCGCCGCAACAACCACTCGAGCCTGCCATCGCTGCTGATGGCCAACTCGGTGACCGGCGCGGCATCGCTGTTCACACGCGAGGTGCTCGAGCACGCCCTCCCGTTCCCGCCGAGGCAGTTCACGCACTTCCACGACCACTGGGTGGGGCTCACCGCCCTCGCCCTCGGCGACATCGCGTTCGTCGATCGTCCCCTCTACGACTACGTGCAGCACGGCGGGGCGGTGCTCGGGCATGCCGGGGCCAACCGAATGCCCTCGCTGCGAGCGCGGGTCGGTGGCCTGCGGCAACGCGGATTGAGTAACCGCATGCGCCGTTGGCGGCTGACCTACTTCGCGGACACCTGCCGGCTGATGCAGTACGCCACCGTGCTGCGCATGCGCTGCGGGCCCCGCATGACTGCCGCCAAGCGCCGGTCGCTCGACCGCTTCCTACGAGCGGAACGCTCGCCCCTGGCCCTGGTGAGGCTGGCGCTGCGGGCCGTCCGCGAGCTCGTCGGCCGCCCCGAGACGCTCGGCGCGGAGCTGGGGCTCTTCTTCGCCCTTGCCTGGCGCCACATCCTCTCGGGGTCGACCCGCGGGCTCGAGCGCCCGCGCGCACACCTACGTATCGAGGCGCTCCCGCCCTCCACCCTTCTACAGAAACCCGGCGGCAGCGGTCCCGGCGACGTCCGTGCCCGCACGGTGGCCGACAAGATCGCCCGCCTCGAGCTCGCGGTCACCGACGTTGCCCCGCGTCGCATCAACATCCTGATACCGACGATCGACCTGGATCACTTCTTCGGTGGCTACATCGCCAAGCTGAACCTCGCCCGGCGGCTCGCGGACCAAGGCCTGCGGGTGCGCATCGTGACCGTCGACCCGGTGGGCACGCTGCCGCCGTCGTGGAAGCGGACACTCGAGTCCTACAGCGGCATCGCCGGCCTGTTCGACCGCGTCGAGGTCGTGTTCGGCCGCGAGTCGCCGGGCGTCGAGGTCAGCCGCGCCGACGCCTTCGTGGCGACGACCTGGTGGACCGCCCACGTCGCGCAGCAGGCCCTCCAGGCGACCGGGGGCGAGCGCTTCCTCTACCTGATCCAGGAGTACGAGCCGTTCACGCACCCAATGGGCACGTTCGCCGCGTTGGCCGAGGAGTCCTACCGCTTTCCCCACCACGCGCTCTTCTCGAGCGAGCTGCTGCGTGACTACTTCCGCCGTCGCGAGATCGGGGTCTACGCGGAGGGTGCCGCCCGGGGAGACGGAGCATCCGTGGCGTTCGAGAACGCGATCACCGCGGTCGACCCGCCGACGGTCGATGAGCTGGCTCGCAGAGAGAGTCGCCGGCTGCTCTTCTACGCCCGCCCCGAGGCCCACGCCTCACGCAACATGTTCGAGCTCGGGATGCTCGCGCTGAGCCGGGCGGCCGAGGCCGGTGCCTTCGCGCATGGATGGGAGCTCCACGGCGTCGGCACGGTTAACGCCGGGCGCCGCGTGGACCTCGGCGGCGGGCGGACGCTCGAGCTGCTTCCCCGGCAGGATCAGGCCGCCTACGGGAGGCTCTTACGAGAGCACGACGTCGGCCTTGCGCTGATGTACACCCCACACCCGAGCCTGGTGCCGATCGAGATGGCCTCGGCCGGCCTGCTGACTGTGACCAACAGCTTCGAGAACAAGACCGCCGCGGCAATGGCCTCCATCTCCCCCAACCTCATCACCGCCCGTCCGAGCCTCGACGGCGTCGTTCAGGGCCTGCGCGAAGCAACCGCCGGAGTCGAGGACTTCGAGCGTCGCGCGAAGGGCAGCCGGGTCCGCTGGAGCCGCGACTGGAACGCGTCGTTCGACGACGAGCTGATGGCCCGCGTTGCCTCTTTCCTGGAGGCCTGAGCTCAGAGCTCCTCGGCGATCCGCGGTGCCTCGCGCCTGAAGATCCATACCGCGAACACGCAGGTGGCCACGTAGAGGGCGATCGGAATCAGCAGCGGCGCGAATCCCCCCGCGATGTTCATGGGACCGGGGGCGCCCGGATCGATGACCCAGGTGCGTGCCAGCGCGAAGAGCGGAGCCAACGGATTCAGGAGGATGATCTCCCGGAGGGTCTCCGGCACCGCCTCGAGCGGGTAGAGCACGGGGGTCGCGTAGAAGAGCACGGTCGCGAGCACCGTCCAGATGATCGCGATGTCGCGGAAGCGGGGGAAGAGCGACGAGACGATCATCGAAACGGCCGCGGTGATCACGATCAGAAGCAGCAGGATGACGGGAAAGAGCAGCCAGGTCCAGGCCGGAGAGACCCCGAAGCCGAGGATGAAGAGGAACACGACCAGCAGGTTCAGGCTCAGGTTGAAGAGGCTCGTGAGCACGACCGCGAGCGGGATCACGAGGCGCGGGAACTGGGTCTTCCGGACCACCCCCTCCTGCCCGACGATCGAGCCCACCGCCGTCACGGTGGCCTCCTGGAAGAACCCGAAGAGCACGATGTTGAAGAGCAGGAGGACTGGATAGTTGGGAACGTCGGAGCCCAGTCGGAACACCTGGGTGAAGACGGCGAGGAGGACCCCGAAGAGCATCAACGGCCTTGCCAGCGACCACAGGTAGCCAAGTGCGGTGCCGAAGTAGGTGCGCTTGAAGTCGGTGACCGCGATCAGGTACAGGAGGTCGAGCGAGCGTCTCCATCCGCCGCCGAGCGCCGTCGGGCCGCGTACGTCTCGAAGCTCTGCCGCGCCGACCGCCCCCTCGCTCATGGATCTGGGTCGGCCTCGACGAGGGCGTCGATCTCTCCACGAACGGACACGATGCCGAGCCCTGGCTCCGGCCCCTGCACCACGAAGTCGCCGAAGCGGAGTACCTGCAGGGCCACATCGCCCTCGCTGCGGTTGCGGGCGACCGAGCAGTTGACGAAGTAGCGGCCCGGGAGGAGGGGATTCTCGAGCGTGCCTGAGATCCTGACCCGCTGTCCCGCAACCAGCCGGCCCGGCTGGCCGTCGGAGACGCTCAGGGGCCGCCGCAGCGCGAACACCCCCACGCCGTTCGCGGTCAGAACGTGAAGGCCGAATACGGGAGCCTCGAGCTCACGCCGCGCCTGCACCACCACGTTGAGGCGGAGTGGCTCACCCTGCCCGATGCTCTCGACCCGATCGCCGGCCTCGTCCTCGAGCCACCCGTCCACCAGCCGGGCATTGGCATCGAACACCACGCCCCCGCCCGCCGCTCGTGCCTCGGCCTCGCCCTCGGCGAAATTGAGCCTGAAGTACCGCATCGCGGCCTCCTCCGGGTCGCCGAGGTACTCGAGCTGCCCATCGTGGAGCAACATCGCGCGATGGCAGAACGTCTGGACCGCCCCCATGTCGTGGGTCACGAGGACGACGGTCCTCCCCGCCCTGCGCTTCTCGTGGAACACCTCCACGCACTTCTTGGCAAACGCCGCATCTCCAACTGCGAGCACCTCGTCGATCAGCATGATGTCGGCGTCGGCCTGGACCATCACCGCGAACGCGAGGCGCACCATCATGCCCGACGAGTAGTTCTTGAGCTTGAGCTCGACGAACTCCTCGAGCTCGGCGAAGTCGAGCACGGCGTCCAACCTCCGCTGCGCCTCGCGCCGGCTCAGCCCCATCATCACCCCGTTCAGGACGACGTTGTCGCGCGCCGTGAGCTCAGGGTTGAATCCGACGCCCAGCTCGATGAAGGGAGCCAGCCGCCCCGCCATCCGGATCCTGCCGCCGCTGAGGCCGTAGATGCTCGCCAGGGCCTTCAGCAGCGTGCTCTTGCCAGATCCGTTTCGCCCGACGATGCCGAAAAACTCGCCCTTGTGCACGTCAAAGGAGACGTCCCGGAGGGCGTGCAGCTCCCGGTGCTCCATGCGGGTGAACGGATGGGTCGCCCGTTCCTTGAAGGAGTCCATGCGGTGCTCGGGGATCCGGAAGGTCTTCTCGACCCCTCGGGCCTCGATCACGACGGGCCCGTCAGGCGCACCGGCCCGAACCGGTGGGGCCCCCGCCGCCCTGCTGTCGTCGTCGAGGGAGATCGGACTTGGCAACGTCTTAGAGGTTCGGTCGGGCGGGCGGCGGCGAGCGCTCGCCACGAGGCTACCGACGGGGCTTCAGCCGCAGCGCCGGGCGCTCGACCGCTTCGCTGCGGTCATCGGAGGAGCCTATGCATCGAGCGGCCGCGGATATCGTGCCCAGCCCGTGGGTGAGACCTCCTCGATGCGCGAGATCCGCGCGCGGCACCCCAGGCTGCGAGCCGCTTTGGCGGCCGACGCGCGGTTGACAGCCGCGTATCGCTTCGAGCGCCACGAGTTCCGCTCGCGATTCGACATCGCGGTGCAGGCGCTGCGGCTGATGTGGGTGAGCGACGCCTTTCTCGCGCAGGCCCTGTACCGCACGAAGGCGCGGCTTCAGACGTTGGGCGTCCCCGTGCTACCGCGTGTGGCCCACCGGCTGGCGATGGCCACAGCGCAGGTCTCGATCGGCGATCCCGTGATCGTCCACCCCGGCGTCTACATCGTTCACGGTCAGGTGGTCATCGATGGACTGGTCGAGATCCACTCCGGCACGGTGATCAGTCCGTTCGTGACAATCGGCCTGCGAGGTGAGCTCAGGGGGCCGACGATCGGCCCCGACGTGAGCATCGGCACGGGGGCGAAGATCCTCGGAAGGGTGCATGTCGGTGCCGGGGCCCACATCGGCGCGAATGCGGTGGTGATCGACGATGTGCCCGAGTCGACGACCGTGGTAGGGGCACCGGCCCGCCCCGTCGCCCCGAGCTGAGGACCGGTCCCGCTAGGCTCCCGGCCGATGATCTTCTCCAAGAAGCTCCGGAGATCGAAAGGTGTCGAGGCTGCAGATCCCCGGCCCATCGAGACGCTGTTCGAGGAGATCGAGGCGCTCACAGAGACCAACAGGATCGACCGCGACCCTGAAGTGACCCGCCGCATCCTCGCCCTGCGTCACCAGGCGGGGCTGAAGCTCGTCGAGCGCCCGGGAAAGTCCCCGGAGCATCCGGTTCCGGCCTTCGACCAACTCCCCGAGGGCTCGGGGATTCCGGAGGTCCAGGCCGACGCGGTCACGCCGGAGCTTCTCCGCGCGGCGATGCTGCGCGGTGGCTGCCTCTTGATTCGCGGTCTGATCGACAAGGACGAGGCGGCCCGCCTGGCCGATGGGATCGACCACGCCTTCGAGGCCCGCGACGGCCAGGCCTCGAATGGATCGGCGGCCGACTACTTCAACGACTTCGACGTCGACCCGAGGTTTGCGCTCGACGTCGAGCGCACGGTGGTCAGCGGCGGGGGGGCCGGCCTGCTTGCCGCCGATTCCCCGCGGGTCATGTTCGAGGTGCTGGACGCGTTCGAGCGGGCCGGGCTACAACGGCTCGCGACCGACTACCTGGGCGAGCGCACGGCGATCTCCGTGAACAAGAGCCTGCTGCGCAAGGTCACCCCCACGCTCTTCAAGGACGCCGCCGAGGCCGCCGGGCTCTCAGGCGTGCGGCCGAGCGCCTGGCATCAGGACGGAGCGTTCTGGAACCCGGAGAACGGTTTCGTCCGGGACGTGCGTGCGCTCAACGTCTGGTTGTCGCTCTCGCGCTGCGGCGACGTGGCTCCTGGGCTCGACGTGGTTCCCCGTCGCCTCGACCACATCGTGCCAACCGGCACCGAGGGCGCAACCTTCAACTGGTCGGTGTCGCGGACGGTCGCGGAGCAATCCGCGGGAGATATCGGGATCATGCGTCCGATCTTCGAGCCGGGCGACGCGCTCCTGTTCGACGAGCTCTTCCTCCACTCCACCGCGGCCGAGGCGGAGATGCCCAACATGCGCTACGCCATCGAGAGCTGGTTCTTCGGCGGCTCGGGCTTTCCCACCAAGTACGCCCCGCTCGCGTTCTGAACGCCCGCCGCCGCGCGCGAGCGGAGCGGATCACCGGCGAGCGAGTCGTCAGCTCGGCGGGCGGGTTCAACCCGACCTGGCAGCGCCATGTGGCGGCCTACGCGCTGTGCGAGCCGTTCCTCGGGCCGGGGAGGGTCCTCGACCTGGGCTGTGGAAGCGGGCACAGCTTTGATCGCCTGGCGCCGCGGGAGTCCGTCGGAGTCGACCTTGCCGCAGAGGCCTTGGTGGGGCAGGAGCGAGAAACCGTGGTGGCCGACATGCGCTCGTTGCCGTTCCCCGATCTGAGCTTCTGCTCGATCGTCGCGGTCCATTCGATCGAGCACGTCCCGGACCCCGAGAGAGCGGTGGCCGAAGCGGCGCGCGTGCTGGATCCGGGTGGAGTGGCCATCTTCGTAACTCCCAACCGGCTGACGTTCGGGCGACCGGACGAGATCATCGATCCCTACCACCACGTCGAGCTCGACCCGCGCGAGCTCGAGGGCCTCTGCGCCCGGTCGTTCGGAGAGGTAGAGCTGCGGGGGATCTTCGGGTCGCATCGGTACCTCGAGCTGTTCAAGGCGGAGCGGATCACGCTGGGCAGGTTGCTGCGGGCCGATCCACTGCGGCTGCGACGGCTGGTGCCACGGAGGGGCCGGCAGCTCATCTACGACGGTCTGCTGCGGCACTACCGCCCTGCCGCGGACCCTCGCGCCGAGGCTATTGCCGACGACGACTTCGAGCTTCGCGACGCTCGCCTCGAGGAAGCGCTCGACCTGTGCGCGCTGTGCCGCTCACCCCTGCGCTAGGCCTGCCGGGCTTGCGGACCTCCCACTAGATTGCGGGCGATGCTCGCCGTAGAACCCCGCGCCACCAGCTGCGCATGGTGCCGGTCGCCCCTCGACGACAGCGCCGTTCGGCTGCGCGGCCGCACGCGGTGCGCGAGCTGCGGCGCGGCCACGACCGAGCCGTGGCCCTCGGAAGCGGTCCTCGACGCCGCGTACGGGACCTGGTACCGCCCCGACTCGGGGCGGTTCTCGCTCGTCGGCGACGCGCTGCTGCGTCGTACCCGCGCGCTGCTTGCCCGGCGCCTCGACAGGGCCGCGCCGCCGGGCCCGGTGCTCGACGTGGGCGCGGGCGACGGCACCCTTATCAACGCACTGCACCGCCGCGGTCGCGAGGCGGTCGGCCTCGAGCGCGACTCGTGCCGGCCAGAGATGCGCGACGTGCCGCTGGACCAGATCGAGGGCAGGTGGGCAGCCGTCGTCTTCTGGCACTCGCTCGAGCACCTGCCGGAGCCGCGACAGGCCGTTCGCGAGGCGGCCCGGCTGCTCCGGCGCGGCGGCCTGCTCGCGATCGCGGTGCCCAACACCGACAGCCTCCAGGCCCGGGCGCTGGGCGACCGCTGGCTTCACCTCGACCCGCCGCTGCATCTCGTGCACCTCTCGGAGCGAGCCCTGATCGCCCGGCTCGAGGAGTGCGGCTTCCGCGTGGAGCGCGTCTCGCACCTGCGCGGCGGCCAGATCGTGATCGGCTGGCTCGACGGGCTGGTGGCGAGCCTCCCCGGGCACCCGCGCCTCTACCAGGCCCTGCGACAGCCGGCGGCCCGCAGCGCTTCCATGGACGCCCGCCGCCGCGCGGGCACGCTTGTCGCCGGCGTCGGGCTCTTCCCGTTCGCGCTGGTCGCCGCGGCGGTGGAGGTCGTCCTGAAGCGCTCCGGCACCGTGTACGTGGAGGCCCGTCGTGCCTGAGCCCGACCGGCCGAAGGTGGTGGTGGTGATGCCTGCGCGGCAGGCCGCGGCGACCCTGGAGCAGACCTTCGCGGCCATTCCCCAGGACCAGGTGGACGAGGTGATCCTCGTGGACGACTCCTCCACCGACGAGACGGTGCGCCTGGCCAGCGCGCTACCCCTCCATCTCGTATGGCACCCCCACCAGACGGGCTACGGGGCCAACCAGAAGACTTGCTACCTGGAGGCGCTCCAGCGCAACGCCGACGTGGTGGTGATGCTCCATCCCGACGGCCAGTACGAGCCCGAGCTGATCCCGAGGATGATCGAGCCGATCGTCTCGGGCGAGGCGGACCTCGTGCTCGGCTCGAGGCTGCTCGAGCCCGGCGCGGCGCTCGCGGCCGGCATGCCGCGCTGGAAGTACGTCGCCAATCGCTTCCTCACCACGATCGAGAACCGGATCATGGGCACCGACCTCTCCGAGGCGCACACGGGCTACCGCGCCTACTCCCGCCGCCTGCTGCTGACGGTGCCCTTCCTGCGCAACTCCCTCGACTTCTCGTTCGACTCGGAGCTGCTGATGCAGGCCTCCCACTTCGGCTTCACGATCACCGAGGTCCCGGCGCGCTGTCGTTACTTCGAGGACGCCTCCTCGGTCGGATTCCGGAGCGGCGTCGTCTACGGGATGAAGACGCTCTCGGTCGGCCTTCGCCTGCTGCTGCACCAGCGCGGCTTGCTCCACTCGCGCAAGTTCAAGCCCTAGATGACTATTGGACCCCCGCCTCCGGCCGCTCGTGGCGGCCGAGGTCGCGGGCCCGGATATCTGCGTCCTGGGATCGGTGGCGGGGCGAGAGGCGGCGGCCCAGGCGCATCGCAGGCCGCTCGACCGCGTAGAAGCTGGCCGCGGCGGCGGCGAGCGACAGGCTGAGCGCGAGAGCGGAGAAGCCGACCCAGCCGAGGCCGCCCAGGGCGCTCCAGCCGGCCAGCTTCTGAATTATCGCCGCGTGCCACAGATAGAGCCCGTAGGACACGAGCCCAGTCCAGAGGAGAGCCCGGCTCGCGAGCAGCCGGCGCACCATCCCGCGCGCCGGATCGCCGAACACGGCCGGCAGCATCACCGCGAAGGCGAAGACGGCCTGAAGCTCGTGCGTCGCTACGAGCTGCGCGGCGCGACTGCCGGGAAACAGCGCATCCAGGTTGGCCGCGAGGAAGAAGGCGAGTAGGGCGACGATCCATGGGAGCCACGGGGCCCGGTCGATCGCCCGGACCGCGCTCGGGCGGGCGGCGCGCTCGGCGACCACCACGCTGACCGCCGCGAGACCCATCCCCAGCGCGAAGTGATCGAGGTAGGCCGGGAAGACGTAGCGCCACGGCTCGTTCAGGGTCACGTCGACGAGTGCCGCCGCCGTCACGTTCTCGCTCGCCACGGCCACGCTCGTCCAGATCAGCCCGATCGCGAACAGCCCCGCGAGAGCCAGGAGCTCCGAGCGCAGGAAGGCTCGCGGCGAGGCGCAGGGAATCCTGCGCATGAGCAGCGCCCAGAGCGGCAGGAGCGCGTAGAACGCCGCCTCCACGCAGAGCGTCCAGGCCGCGCTGATCCCCCCGAACAGAGTGTTCGATCCGTAGACCTGCCCGAACCCGAAGTAGGCGAGCGCTCCCCGTGGCGAGAACACCTCGGTGGCCGGCGCGGCCTCGCCGGAGGCACCGAGCAACAGAACCACCAGCGGAAGCGCCACCCAGTAGGCCGGCACGATGCGCAGCACCCTGCGCCGCGCGTACGAAGCCGTGGCGGGGCGCGCCTCGCCCGCGTACCTCGCCCGCGCGAACGGCCGGTAGAGCAGGAAACCCGATATCAGGAAGAACAGCGCGACGCCCACGTTCATCGCGAGCAGGTAGGGCCGCACCGGGTTGTCGGTGGCGAGCCGATACGCAAACGGCAGATGGATGACGAACACGCTCAACGCGGCGATGGCACGCAGCGAGTCGAACAGTGGAAAGCGCGGATTCGTGGGGGCAGTCACCGCGCCGTCAGCTCCGCTACCACGAGCCCCTCCTCGTCGCGGTGGATGACCTGGAGCCCGAACCGCCGGCCAATTCGCTGCAGTACCCACTGCTGCAGCGGAGCAAGACTGCTGCCCGACGCGGGCCGGGTCAGGGGATCGCGAGACGGCTCGGCCCTCAGCGCTTCGAACACGCGCAGGCCGTCGACATCGGTCAGGACCCGGTGGCCCGGTCGGAGATCCGCCACGAAACGGCCGAGGGCGGGGAGGTACTGCGCCCCCGCGAAGCTGTCCTCGGTCGGATAGCTCAGGGGCAGCTCGTTGGTGCGGCCGCTGCGGAGGAGGATCTCCAATTCGAGGTCCGGTGCCGTGAGCGTGAGCACATCTGGCTGCCCGGGGACGAAGCGGGCAAGGAGCTCCTCCCCGCGGGGCGCACGGGGGTCGAGCGGACGCAGGTTCCAGAGGTCGTGAAGGGCGGCGCCGGCCGATGGGCCGCCCGGCGCCACGTGGCCGAGCGCCGACCGCGAGAGCCGGTCGCCGATGGATGACCAGGCAACGGCCACCATCAGGGCGCTCGCCGCGAGGGCGAACGCCAGCCCTCCCAGCCTGCCGAGGCTCGAACCACCGAGCGCGCCGCGCATGAGCAGACCGAGCCACAGGCCACCGGCCAGGAGCGCGGGCAGGCAGACGTACGGCAGGATGTGGTCCGCCGACCTGTCGACGAAGTAGCTGTAGAGGACGATGCCGTAGGCGGTGACACCGCAGAGGGCGATGAACGCGGCCTGCTCGCGCTCGACGATCCCCGGCCGGCGGCGGAGCACCAGGACGAAGGCGGCGGCCGAGGCCGCGTACGCGACGCCCACGACCAGCGCGGGCGACCAGCGCGAGAAGTCGTAGGTGATGTTGCCGACCTGGCCCACCGCGAAGGACTGAAGGAAGGCCAGGTACTGCCCGTAGTCCGGCAGCCGGCCGGTGAACGCGAACGTCGCCGCCGTGAGCGCGAGGTGCGCGCCGAGGCAAGCCGCGAGCGCCATGGTGGCTTGCCACGCCAGCCAGGCGAGGCAGCGCGGCACCGGCCGCGTCCAGGCCCGGAAGCAGGCGATGGCGGCGAAGGTGACGCCGGTGTAGACAAAGGCCTCCAGCGCCCAGACCGATGCCACGCCCACGACCGCGAGCTGGGCGCCGCCGGCCGCCCGGCTCCCCCGGGCGAAGCGCGCGCCAAGCGTGGCCGCCAAGATCACGAGCATCGGCAGCCCGAAGCGGATCGGTCCGTGCTGGGCCGGAAGGCTTCCGACCGAGTAGGGGAGGTTGTAGATGAGCACGATCACGGCGATCCCGATTCCCGCCGCGGCCAGGGGCCTGGGGGTGTGCGCAAGCCGCAGCACGCAGTAGCCGCCGGCGAAGAACAGTGCGAACAGAGCTCCGTCGAGGAAGCCGAGCGTGCCGTATCCGATCGGAGCAAGCTGGAACCACGCGGCCAGGAAGTAGATGGATCCGACGCCGTACTGAGATGCGGTGTCCACCAGCACCGCCCCGCCGTTCAGCACCACGTTGGCGGGACCCAGCACGAAGTTGTGGTGAAACTGGATCACCGACGTCTCGAACGCGGCGAGGAAGCCGCCCTCTCCTCCCGGAAGGCTGAAGATCACGAGATCGGGCACGGCCAGCAGGACGAGCACGACGACTCCGATGTCGATCCCCACGCCCCACCGTCGTGGCAGTCGCGGCAGACCCGCGCCGGCCCGGCGTGCGAACGCGGCCGGCGCCCCGAGCAGGACCGCGAGGCCGGTCGCGAGCGCAAGAGGGCTGATCGACCTGACCGAGGTGAAGGCCAGTAGCGAGCCCAGCACGAAGAGACCCGCGACCGCCCAGGCGGGCCCGGCCCGGCGGGCGGCGACCGACAGCGGGGGCCACGGAGGAGATCGCGTCGCGCGCGCCAGCGCGGCCACAGCCGCCAGGGACCAGATCGCCACCGCGGCGCCGGCCTCGGCCACCCCCGCGTCCGGCAGCGCGCGGGCCACCATGATCGACGCCGCGAGCGTGCCCGTAAGCACCGCGGCCAGGCCGGACAGTGCCCCCTCGCTCGCACGCGCCGCGATGGCGTCCGCCAGGCGCGGGACGACCAGCAGGGCAGCCGGGAGCATGAGCCCGAAGGCGGCGATGTAGAGCGCGGTCTCGACGTTCTGCTTCTGGCCCAGGTCGAGAGGCGGCGGCAGCGGCTCGGGCTGCACCAGCAACTCGACCGGGGCCATGACCAGAACGAAGCACGCGACCGCGAGCGTGACCGTCAGAGCGACGGTCGGACCGAGCGGAGCACTCGGTCCCGCGACCGCGACCCGGCCTTTGGGGCGCCGGAGGAATCTGCCGGCCACGCGCCCGGTATCTGAGGAGATCGCCATGGGCGCGCGTGACGATGCTAGTGAACGGCAGCGTCCCGGCCGCCGCTAGGGTTCGGCCCGCCGTGCGTCTCCTCCGCGCTCAGAGGGCTGCGGCCGAGGGGGCGGGCGGCGGTCTCATCGGCCCGTACCGGCTGCCCGCTCTGATCGTCGGCGCGCTCACGATGCTGGGCCTCGCCATCCGCCTCCAGGTGGCCGGCGAGAGCGTGTTCGCCGACGAGCTCGCCACCTACTGGATCGTGTCTGCGCACGATCTCCCTGGGGTCGTGTCGGTCGTGCACACCGACGCCGAGATCACGCCGCCGCTCTCGTTCCTCCTGTCCTGGCTGACCACGCGGATCGACCTCACGCCTGAGCTATTGCGCGCCCCCGCCCTGCTGGCCGGGACCGCCGCCATCCCGATCACCTATCTGCTCGGCCTGCGCACCGTCGGACGCGGCGCCGCGCTGGTGGCCGCCGCGCTCACCGCGCTGGCGCCGTTCATGATCTATTACTCGGCCGAGGCGAGGGGCTACGGGGTCGCGATCGTGCTCGTGATGCTGTCGACGCTTGCGATGCTCGCCGCCCTCGACGGTGGGCGCGTGCGCTGGTGGGTCGCCTACGGCGCCTGCTCGTGCGCTGCCGTGTACACCCACTACACCACCGTCTTTCCCCTGGCGGTTCAGGTGGCCTGGCTCTTCTGGACCCATCGTGCCGCGTGGCGGGCGGCGCTGCTCGCGAACGCCGCTGCGGTGGCTTGCTTCCTGCCCTGGCTGTCCGGGCTCGTCAACGACTTCCAGTCGCCGACGGCCCTCATCCTCGACCGGCTCTCCCCCTTCAACGCCAACACCGCGCGCATCACCTTCGAGCACTGGTCGATCGGCTATCCATACAGCGTCGTCCCGCTGCGCGACCTCCCGGGTGATGCCGCGCTGGCACTGCTCGTCCTGGGTGTCGGCGTGGCGGTGGGGGGCCTCGTCTTTGCGCGACGCCGTGAGCGCCCGGGGCGGCTTGCCCGCAGCGACCGCCGCCTGTGGCTGATCGCCGGGCTGGCCCTTTCCGCACCGGTCGGCGAGGCGCTGGTCAGCGCTGTGGGCACGAACCTATTCGGGGTGCGAAACCTCGCGGTGTCATGGCCCGGGTTCGCGCTTACGCTCGCGGCTTTGCTGATGGCGGCCGGGCCCCGGCTGCGCTTCGCCACCGCGGCGCTGCTCATCGCGTCGTTCGCGATCGGCGCGGTGAAAATGCTCGAGCCGCGCTTCCAGCGCCCCGACTATCACGGCGCGGCCGCCTTCATTCAGCGCGAGGCATCCGCGGGCGACGTGGTGGTGGACGGGGCGGTGATCAGCCCCGGACCGGTCGGCGGCATCGACGTTCCTCTCGGTCGGTCCCTTCGAGTGCTCCGCGTCGGGGCACCACAGCAGCGGGATCATCCATTCTCCGTGTTCGATCCGATGCTGCCGGTTGCGGACGTGGCCCGCCGGGCGGTGGCCGTCGCGGCCGGGCGGCGCATCTTCGTGCTTTCGATGAACACTCCCGATCGCGACGACGAGCTCGCCCGGGCGAGGCTGCTCCCGGGCTATCGCCGGGTGGGAGAGAGCAGTTACCCGGGAATCGTCAGCCTGGACGTGGGGGTCTATGCCCGGCTGGCTTCGCCGCCAGGATGACGTTGTGAGCGCAGAAGCGGTCGACCAGAGGAACACGCTCGGCAACCCGCTCGACGGCCGCGGCCGCCCGCAGGAGCGCCCGCGGCGTGAAGTCGGGAACCATGCCGAGCCGACTCGAGGCCACCACGTTTGCCCCCGCGCCCTGGAGGCCACGCAGCATCTCGCCCTCGGGGATGAGCCGCTCCTCCCCCGTGTCCTGGGGCACGCGGGCCATGAGGAGCTTCCAGTACGGGTTGCGCGGGTTGTGGTCCCACACAAGGATCCGGCCTGAGGGCTTCGTCACCCTGACCATCTCCGAAAGGGTTCGTCGGACGTCGTCGGGACGCGCTATGTGGTGCATCACGGCGACACACAGGACCACGTCGAAGCTGCCGTCCGCGAAGGGCAGCGCGGTTCCGGACCCCTGCACCGCCCTGACGCCCGGCGTCCTTCTTCGCATCACCTCGAGCATTCCCTCCGAGGGGTCGACCCCCGCCATCTCGTAGCCGGAGGCCGCGAGCCGTCCCGCGAGGATCCCCGTCCCGCAGCCGACGTCGAGGCCGGCTCCACGCGGACAGTGCTCCAACACGAACCGGCTCCGTTTGCGCAGGTAGTGCTCGACCACGTGAGGCGGCAGCGAATCGTCGTAGGCCTCCGCGATCTCGTCGAAGTGGGAGTGGGAGTGGGAGTGGCTCAAGGGTCCTCGCGCAGTGAGGAGCGGGCGACGGCGAGCGCCGAGGGCGGCGCGGGACGGGGTCGTGGGCCCCTGCGTCTAAAGCGCAGCACCAGCAGGATCATCCGCAGTCCGACCGCCACGGCCAGAATCGGCCTCCCTGTGACCGACGACACGCCTACCCGCGGGAGGTAGTTCACCGGTACCTCGACGAAGCGGGCGCCGGAGGCGATCGTAAGGAGCATGATCTCGGCGCCGGCGTGGCTGCCGCCGACCGTCATGTTCGCGGCCACGTGATCGGCAAGCTCGCGGCGCAGGAGCCGATAGGTGCAGCCCACATCGCTCAGGTGGCTGGTGTTGAAGATGACCTCGATCAGCTTGGCCACCGCCCAGTTGCCCCAGCGCAGGAAGGGCTCCATGTTCGCGCCCGCCCAGATCATCTCGCGCGTGGTGCGCGTGCCGAGCACCACGTCGCACTCGTCGCTGTACACGAGCAGCTTCATGATGTCGGCGGGCCGGAAGGTGCCGTCGGGCTCGGCCAGCACGACCAGATCGCCGCGCGACTCGACGAGCCCACGCCGGGTCGCATGTCCGTAGCCCTGGCGCGGCTCGTGAACCAGGCGGGCCGGCGTTCGACCTACCTCCTCGGCCGTTCCCGGCTGGGCGTTGTTGTCCACCACCAGCACCTCGTCGACCACTCCGGTCGCGAGGAACCCCTCGATCACCTCCCGGATCGAGTCACGCTCGGCGTACGTCATGAGGACTACGGAGACCGATTTTTCGTTCCACATCAGATCGCAGCCTCACGCGTGAAAGTCGAAGTCGGCCAGGTTCCGCGCCACCGCAAGCGACCCGGGGGCATCGGTATAGCATCCGCGACCGCCATGGAGGCCGAAGCCCCCCAGCCGTCACGGGCGGCTACTCGAGCGGAGATGGAGGCGGCTTATGCGGCGGCCCCCGCGGTTCGTGCACCCGGCCCCCACCCCGACGGCGAAGCGCTGCGCATGGCCTATCTCGGCTTGCTCAAGCTGTGCCTGTGCGATCTCGGCGGCTCGACCACGATGTCGGTGGACCGCACGCGCGATGGCCTCGTGATGTCGCGTGAGCTCGTGGGCGGCTGGGTGAAGACCCGTGCCCTGGGCATGGATTGGCCGCGTACCGGCCTGACCATGGTCGGCCTGGACCGGCTCCACGACCTTCAGTCGTGCGTCGAATCGGTGGTGCGCGACGGCATCGAGGGAGACGCCATCGAGGCGGGGACCTGGCGGGGGGGTGCGTCGATCCTGATGCGGGCCACCCTCGACTCGCTGGGGGCCGACGAGCGCACCCTCTGGGTGGCAGATTCCTTCCAGGGGTTTCCGGCGACGACCGAGGAGGACGACCTGGCCGTCGTCGACTTCCTCGCAGTCTCGCTCGAGGAGGTCAAGGAGAACTTCGCGCGCTTCGGCGTCGGGCGCGGGGTGCGGTTCCTCCCGGGCTTCTTCGAGGAGACGATGCCCGGCCTCAACGATCGAAAGTGGTCGATCATCCGCCTCGACGGGGACAGCTACGAGGCCACTCGGCTCACACTCGAGTCGCTGTATCCGCGTCTCTCGGTGGGGGGCTATCTGATCGTCGACGACTACCAGGTCTTGGAGGAGTGCCGCCAGGCCGTCGACGAGTTCCGCCGCGAGCAGGGGATCGTCGAGCCGCTGAAGAAGGTGGACTGGACCTGCGTGCGGTGGCGGCGGGAGAGCGCCGCGCAGGGTGCGCCGACGCCGCGCGTCGGTGCGCACCCGGGGGTGGGCGAGCGGAAGGGCGCGCGGGCGATGAGCCGTCCCGAGAGCCCGCGCGTCCCGACGTTCGAGGAGCTCGAGCTCACGCGCGAGGCGGTTGCGCTTCGCGAGCGCCTCGCCGCTGTGGAGGCCGACGTCCACCGCCTGCGGAGGTCTCGGCTGAGGCGACTCCGAGCATGGTTGAGGCGCCGGACGGGCCGCGGCACATGAGCCCAAAGGAATGATCGCCTTCGCGGTATCGATCACCAAGCCGGAGGCCTACCGGCGCCATGCGGAGCCGGGCATCCGCGTGGCCGCGGAGCCGGACTCGGAGATCTGGCCGTTCTCGGCTGCGGGGTCGATCTTCCGCAGCTACAACCTCCTGCTGGACAAGGCCGCGGCTCGAGACGACCTCGAGGCACTCGTGCTCGTCCATCAGGACGCCGAGATCGTCGACACCGATTTCCTGAAGAAGGCGAGGGGACCGCTGAGCGATCCTGACGTCGGCGTCGTCGGGTGCGTCGGCGCGGTTGGCGTTCGCAGCATCGCCTGGTGGGAGGGCTCCGTGACGTGGGGGTCGTTCGTTCATCGCTACGCGGAGTACGGCGGAGGCGACCTCCCCGCCTTCTCCTGGGAGGCTGCCGAGATGCCCCCGTACTCGCACACGGGCGAGGTGGACACGGTCGATGGGTTCGTGCTGGTGCTGCCCCCGTGGACGGCGCGCAACGTGCGTTTCGACGAGTCGTTGGGACAATTGCACGGCTACGACCTCGACTTCTGTCTCCAGGTTCGCGAGGCGGGTAGGAAGGTGGTGACCGAGGACTTCAAGGTCATCCACCACCACTCGCTGGAGCTCGTCAGCGACCCCGAGACCTGGGTCGAGGCGCACATGCGGGTGGCCGAGAAATGGGATGGTCGCGTGCCGGGCGTTGGCACAGGCCCGGGCGACTGGAAGCAGCGGGCGCGACGCGCCGAGGCGGAAGCGGCGGTGTCGCGGGCGGCTGCCGTCTCATCCGATCTCCAGGCGGAGGCGGCCATGAAGGAGGTCAACGAAAGCCTCAGCTGGCGAATCACCGCACCCCTTCGTGGCGTCAATGCCCTCCGCAGGGCGGCGGGCGCCAAACGCGGGCGGCGGCGGGCCTAGGTGACTGATTCAATCTAGTCGCCGATCGCCCGGCGCACGGCCTCCTTCGAGACGACCGACTGCTCGGGGGCGACTCCGGCACGCCGGCGCACTCGCGACAGCCGCTCCGCCAGGGAGAAGGCGCTCGAGTCGAGCAGCCGCCTAAGCAGGACCTCCGACCGCGAAGCGCGTACGAGCTGGGCGTGCGCGGACGCGACGTGGAAGACGCGATTGGCCTCCATCCGCTCCAGCAGTGGGTTTCGGTCCCAGGGTCCGATCACCTCGGCCACGGCGTCCGCCCACGGCGCCTCGCTATGCCAGACCAAGCCCAGGCCGAAGAACGCCGGCACGATTGCCAAACGCAGGCCCTCTCGTCCAGACACGAAGTCCTCGACGGCGGTGAGCACGCCGTTGCGGGGACCGCCTTCCTTCGCCGCGGCCTTGGGGTAGGGCAGCCCGCCGGAGCTCGTTCCCGGCTCGCCGGGCACGATTCCGCCCCCTTCGGCGATCGGCTGCCGGTAGTCGTCGGGGATCAGCTCGGGCGCGAAGTAATCGTCGCGGCGGGCGTGTGGCCAGCACACGTCGTGGAACATCAGCAGCGGCAGGTCCACTCCCGGCGCCCGCTGGCCGATGATGCGCAGCTCCTCACTCACCGTGTAGTAATTGTGGTCGCCGTCGATGATCGCGGCGTCGGGGATCGGAATGCTCTGCAGCGCCTCGAGGCTGGCCGCGCGGACGAGCTCGAGGCCGGGACGCTCCTCGTCGAGCTGGATCAGCCCCGGCTGTGGCGAGGGATCGACCGCCCAGACCTTCGCCCCCGCCTCTGCGGCCCACTCCAAGAGCACCCGGGTCAGGTCTCCCGCGTAGGCGCCCACCTCGACGACCGATCGCGCACCCCTCGCATCGAGGCACGAGATCATCAGCTCCGCGACGTTGGCGAGTGAGGCGCCCCAACGGCTCGGGTCGTTTGCGTAGGTATCGATCTCCATGCCGAGCCGCCGGCCAGATTACCCACCGACCATCCCTTAGCGCGAGTGGGGTCGGTAACCCACGGAGCGCCGGGTACCGCCGGCTGGGGCCGGTACCCTCCCGCCAGATGCGCCGCGCCGCCCTGCTGATCGCGGCCGCGGTACTGCTCGTGGGGCCGGCGGTGCTCGCGTTCTTCTCCGGCGGCTACTTCGACGGGCCGCGGCTCGTCGGGACCTTCGTCGCATGGACGCTGGTTCTGGTCGTGGCACTCGCAAGCCCTCGGCCGTTGCCGATCTCGTGGCACGGGAGGGTCGCGCTCGCCGGCCTCGTCCTGATCGCCGTGTGGACTGGGATCTCGCTCGCCTGGGCGCCCCTATCGGGGCCGGCGACGGACAACCTGGTCCGCCTCCTGCTCTACGTGGGCGCTTTCCTCGCCGCAGTCGCCCTGACAAGCGATCGGATGGTGGCGAGCGCCGTCGAGCCGCTACTCGCTCTCGGTGCGTTCGTCGTGATCGGCTACGGGCTGGCCGGACGGATGCTGCCCGGGATCGTCCAACTATCTCAGTCCTCGAAGGCCCTTGGCCGCCTCGAGCAGCCGATCACCTACTGGAACGCCGAGGGCGCCCTCGCGGCCATCGGGCTCGTGCTGTGCGCACGCCTGGCGGGGACGAGTTCCCGCCCCACCTCTGTGCGCGTCCTCGCGGCCGCCGCGTCGGCGCCGCTCGGGATGGGGGTCTACCTCTCGTACTCACGCGGCGCGATCGCGGCGGCCGTGGTCGGGATGTGCGTCCTACTCGCAGCCGCCCCGTCGTGGTCGCAACTGCGCGCGGCCGGCATCGCGTTTGGTGCCGGGCTTCTCGCGGCGGCGAGCGCCGCCCAGTTCCCCGGCGTCGCGTCACTCGTGGGAAGCGTTGGCCGGCGCGAGACCGAGGGAGCGATCGTGCTCGGCACCACGCTCGCAATCGTGCTGGTGGCCGGGCTCGTGCAGGCTCGTGCCGGCGCGGCCGAGCGCCGCGGGCGCATTCGGACGGGCGAGCTTCGGGTCGCCAGTCGCCTGCCGGCGGTGGCCGCGATGGCCGTAGCACTCGGACTCGCGGGGGTGATCGCGGCCGGACTCCGCGAACGGGGCCGCGGAGAATCACTCTCGCCGGGGCCCGGAGCCTCCCGTCTCACCTCGGTCGACTCACGGCGCTACGACTACTGGAGGATCGGGCTCCGCGCGTTCGCCCAGCATCCGCTCGACGGGGTGGGCGCAGGCGGCTTCCGGGTCGTGTGGCTCCGCGAGCGGTCCGCGCCCGAGGGGGTTCTGGAGGTCCATTCGCTTCCGCTGGAGATGGCCACGGAGCTCGGCATTCCCGGCCTGGTCGGCCTCGTCCTGTTCGTGGGGGGCGTCGGCGTGTCCGGCCGCCGGGCGCTGCGCCTCCATCCGGCCCTGGCACCAGGAGCGTGTGCCGCGGCGACGGTGTGGTGCGTGCACGCAGCAATCGACTGGGATTGGCAGATTCCCGCCGTGACCCTGCCCGCGATCGCGTTGGCCGGTTCCATCGTCGCGGCGAGCGAGGCAGAACCCGAGCTGGAGATTGAGGACACAGCCGCTGGTCGCGAAACGGTCATCGGTTCGCCGGCGGCAGCCGCTCAGGCACCGGACGGAGGGCAGGCACGATCGAGTGGGATCCGAGCGGATCGAGGCGCCTGATCTCGTCCTCTGCTCGGGCCGAGCGACTCGGGTCGCTCGTCCTAGTGGCCTCGAGCAGCACGCCCCAGGCGCCGATGTTCTCCGGTTCGCTGCGCACCAGGGCCTCGGCGATCACCGCCGCCCGTCCCGGGCGGCCGGTGAGCAGGAAGTAGCTCCCGCGCAGCAGCTCCGGCGAGGAGTCGGGATTCAGCAGCTGAGCTGCTCTGAGACGCTCCGCGGAGCGGTCTCGTTCGACCCGACTCATCCCGGGGCTCGAGAAGGCACCCGCCCTGGCCTCCTCCCCCACCTCCCGGTCGCGTATGAGCACCCCGACCCAGCCGAGCACGAGGACGGCGGTCAGCGCCACCGCCAGCCGCGCCGCGGGGACCCTCAGCGCTCCCCCGGGCTCGGATGCCGGGCACGGCGCCGGCGCGCCAGGCGCGAGGGCCCCGCGACCCTGTCCGCGTGCAGCCGCTCGCGCGGCTGTGATGCCGCAATTGCCTTCTCGACCTGCCGGGGCAGCCTCTCCTGGAAGATGCGGGTGTCGAAGCGCGCGGCGTTCTCCACGCAGTCGGCGGGGTCCACCGCGGCATCGTCGAAATCGGCGACGGTGGCCGCCAGGTGTTCGGAATCTCCGCTCCAGAAGCAACCGGTCGCGCCGTCGATGACCGTCTCGAGGGCGCCGCCGGCGCCGGCGGCGATCACCGGCCGGCCGGCCGCCTGCGCCTCTACGGCCGCGATGCCGAATTCCTCCACCGCCGTGACCACGAGCGCGCGGCAGCCGCTCAGGCGTCGTGCCACCTCCGTGTCACCGATCCGCCCCGTGAACGTGACAGTCGGTCCGGCCAGCCGCTGGAGGCGGGCAGCATCCGGGCCGTCGCCGATGACCTGAAGCGGGAAGCCGAGAGCGTTGAACGCGCGCACCGCCTTGTCGATCTGCTTGTGGGGCATCAGCTCGGAGAGCACCACGTAGTGGTCGCCGACCGTCGCGGGCGAGAAGCGATGGGTCTCGACGGGCGGGTACACCACCGTCGAGTCGCGCCCGAAGTAGGCCTTCACGCGAGCCTGGGTGGTGCCCGAGTTCGTGACGTAGCGGTCGACGCGCTGGGCGGCGATCCAGTCCCACTGCCGCCAGCGGCGAAAGAGGCCCCTCAGCATGGCCCGGCTGACGGGCTCCGGGCGCCGCGCGAGCGTGCTGTCGCGATCGTTCCAGGCGTAGCGGAACGGGTTGTGGCAGTAGGAGACGTGAACCGTCTCGGGATCGCACACCACGGCATGAGCCCAGGCGCTCGAGCTCGACACGACGAGGTCGTAGGTGGACAGGTCGAGGGACTCCATCGCCGCGGGGTAGAGCGGCAGAAGGGTGCGGAACGTCCTGGCGCTCGGGCGCAGCCGCTGCAGGAAGGACGTGTGCACCTCGCGATCTGCGAACCGGCCCTCCGTGCCGTCCTCGTCGTAGATCGCCGTGAAGATGTCGGCGTCCGGCCAGAGGTCGCACATCACCATGAACACCCGCTCGGCACCGCGCAGATCCAGCAGGAAATCGTGGATGAGAGCCACCCGAGGGGCTCCGGGCGACGACGGCATCGGCCGATTCTAGGCCCCGCTATCCGCATGAAGCCCCGACGACGGGCGGCGTACGCGTAAGCTGGTTTTGTGCCTGCGGCGCGAGCCCGGACCTCGGGTGCCCTGCACCCCCACGAGCTCCGCGACCAGGTGGCCCGCCTCCGTTGGTTCCACCGTCTGGACCTCGGACACGGCATCGTCACCCCGGGACAGGACGATTCGCCACGCAAGCTGCGCTGGCTTCACCTTCCGGAGAGCCTCGACGGTCGGAGTGTCCTCGACATCGGCGCCTGGGACGGCTTCTTCTCCTTCGAGGCCGAGCGGCGCGGCGCCGAGCGGGTGGTGGCGGTCGATCCCGCGTGCTGGCGCGAGCCGGCATGGGGTCCCGACGGCTGGGGGACCCAGCAGGGGTTCAACCTTGCTCGCCGTGCGCTCGGCTCGACGGTCGAGGATCTGGATGTCGGGCTGCTCGACCTCGACCCCGAGCGCGTCGGCACATTCGACCTCGTCCTCCTGCTCGGCGTCCTCTACCACCTGCCTGACCCCTGGCCTGTGCTCGAGCGCGCGGCGGCGGTCACCGCCGGCACCCTGGTGATCGAGACGCACGGTGACTTTCTCAGCCTGCGACGCCCGGCGCTCGCCTACTACCCCTCCGACGGGCTGGGCGGCGACCCATCCAACTGGTGGGGGCCGAACCCCCCGCTGCTGCGGGCGCGATTGCGCGCCCTGGGTTTCGAGCGCGTCGAGCTCGTCCATCGGGAGAGGCTGCCATATCGCGCGCTGCGCGCCGGGTTCCGCGCCTTCAAGAAACCGCGTTTCCGCGTGTCGCAGGGTCGCTTTGTCCTGCACGCGCACCGCTAGCGGAGCGACCCATCGGTATACGTACCGTGCCCCACCTGGGGAGAGTGAGCGGCCACCCACCGGTCTGGCCGCGGCCCCCAGCGCGCGTTACACGGGGCGTGTATCGACGTTCCTCGGAGAGGTGTTCTGGTACCAATAGCGGCATGCCTTCGCTACGCCCTGCTGCCCGCCTCCTCGTAGGCCTCGTGCTGCTCGCGCCCGCTCCGGCCGCCGCTCAGAGCGCCGGCGACGATCAGTACGTCGATCCCTTTGGCCCCGGCCAAGGGACGCAGGACCCGCCTCGCCCCCAGCCTGACCCGGGCTCCGAGGCCCCACGCGACGAGTCCTCCGGCGGAGGCGGCTCCGGGGTAGGCGGAGGGGGAACCCCCCCGAGCGACCCAGGGTCGGGTGACCCCCCCTCCGCAGGCGCGCCCGCCGGGAATGCCTCACCAGGCTCAGCACCAGCCGGTCGGCCCGGAGCTGCGGCGGACCGGCTCGCCGAGGGGCTGCGCCGGCTGGAGGGAGACGACCCGCAGGCAGGACTGCGCGCCCTGACTCCGCCGCGACCGGAGACAGCGGTGCCGGCCGCCGACGCCGGCGGATCGAGCGATCCGTCGGCTAGGCCCTGGATCCTGGCCGCCCTCGCCGCGGCGGCGGCGATCGGCGGAGGTCTGCTCCTGCGCCGGCGACGGCGGCCGGCGCGGACCACACCTGTCGGCCCCCCTCAACCCGACTGATCGAGCCCAGCCGGCGTCGAGGAAGGTCCCCGGCGACGTGAGGGTCTGCGTGGACGGCCGGAGCCTCACTTCGGGGCGTGGGCGGGGACGCGGGATTACGACCTATCTGCGCCTCCTGCTGGGTGAGATGGCGCACCGCTTCCCGAGTGACGAGTACGCGGTGCTGGTGCCGGGACGCGACCGCCTGGCAAATCGGGAGCGGCTGCTCGCTCCCAACCTGCGCCTCTGGCGCACGCGCCGTGGAAGCCGGGCGCTGTTCGGGGCAGCCGGCCTCCTGGGTCACCCCGAGCTGGACCGACTGCTGGGCGGCTGCGACGTGGTGTGGATCCCCACCGTCGCTCCGGTGGCGGTGTCGCGGGCCACGCCGGTCGTATTGACCGTCCATGACCTGAGCTTCGAGCACCACCCGGCTGACTACCCGCTCTACGAGCGAGCCTGGCACCGCGTCGCGCGGCCGCAGCGATTCGCCGCGCGAAGCGCGCGACTGATCGCGGTGTCCGAGGCCACCCGGCGGGACGCGATCGCGGGCTTCGGTCTGGATCCGGAGGACGTGGTCACCGTGCTATCGGGGCCGGGGCGCCCGGTGGCGGCGCCGGGGCCGGCGCCCGGCGCGCTCCCGTCCGCCCCCTTCGTGCTGGCCGTCGGCGCGCTCGAGCCGCGCAAGCGACCCGACCTGCTCCTCGACGCTCACCAGCTTGCCACGGCGCGAGGGCTCTCTGCAGGCCTCGTCTTCGCCGGCGACGGTCCTCTGCGCGACGAGCTCGCGGCCGCCGGCGCGATCGTGCTCGGGCACCTGCCCGACGCCCAGCTCGAGGCGGCCTACGCGGGAGCCCTCGTGCTGGCCTGCCCCTCGCGGGAGGAGGGCTTCGGCTTCACGCCCCTGGAGGCCCTCGCCCGGGGGGTGCCGGCGGTGGTTGCCGATCTGGCGCCGCTGCGCGAGACGCTGGGCGAGGGGGCACTGCGGGTGGTGCCCGGCAACGCCGAGGCCCTGGCCGATGCACTCCTCCACCTGGAGCGCGACCGGGCGGGGCGCGAGCGCCTGGTGGCCGCCGGACGGGAAGCCCTCGGCCGCCTGTCCTGGGAGCGCGCAGCTCGCGGCACCCGTGCCGTGCTCGCGGAGGCGGCCTCGTGAGCTTCGCGGTGGTCACCGTGATCCACGACTCGGCGGCGGACCTCGAGCGGCTGCTCGCCTCCGTCGAGCGCTTCCTCGAGCCGCCGCGTCCCGCCGTGGTGGTGGTGGACAGCGGCTCTCGGGACGCGGGTGCCGGCGTGGCCCGCGACCACGGGGCCGAGGTCCTGGAGCTGCCCGGCAACCAGGGCTTCGGTGCGGGCTGCAACGCTGGGCTCGCGCGGGTCACAGAGCCGGTGACCGTGCTCCTGAACCCCGACGTCGAGCTGCTCGACCGGGGGCTGCTCGACCTGGTACACAGGGCAGAGGGGGCGGACGCGCTGCTGGCTCCCCGCCTACTCGATGCCGGCGGGCGCCCCCAGGACAGCGCCCATCCGCGCCCGGGTACCGTCGAGGCCCTGCTGCCTGCCCTCCTCCCCCGCCCCATCCTGCCCCGGCGGCTGCGGCAGCGCTACGAGCCGTGGCGCAGCGGGGCGGTGCGTACGGTCGGCTGGGCGATCGCGGCGGCGCTCGTGGCCCGCACCGATGTCCTGCGCCGCCTCGGCCCCTTCGACCCGGACGCCTTCCTCTTCTACGAGGACTTGGACCTAGGCCTGCGCGCCTCCGACGCCGGCGTACCCACCGTCCTCGTGCCGCAGGTCGCGCTGCGCCACCGCGGCGGAGGCTCGACGCGGCCGGCGCTCGGTGGTGAGACACTCGAGCTGCGCGCGAAGCGGCGGAGGGAGGTAATGGCGCGCCGCGGGCGCCGCGCACTGGTGCTCGACGACACCGCACAGGCGCTCACCTTCGGCACCCGCGCCGCAGTCCGGGGGTTGTTGCGACGCGGCGGTGGCCGCGAGTGCGCGCAGCTGCGGGCCCTCGCAACCGCGCGCAGGGCGCCGTGAACCACGCCGTCGTGGCCATCAACGCCCGTGCCGCGGTGCGCCGGGAGGTCGGGGGCGTCGAGCGCGTGGCCCAGGTGATGAGCCGCGAGCTCCGCCGGCTGCGGCCTGACCGCTACCGCGTGATCGAGCCCCCGCCGTGGCTTGCCCACCGCGCCGGCCAGGCGTGGGAGCAGGGGCTCCTGCCGCTGCTCGCCCGCGATGCCGCGCTCATCTACTCGCCCGCGAACCTCGCTCCCGTCGCGAGCGACCGCAACGTGGTGGTGATTCACGACGTCGCGGCCTTCCGGCACCCGGGCTGGTACAGCGCGGCGTTCGTGGGCTGGCAGCGGGCGCTGCTGCCGCTCGTCGCTAGCCGCGCGCGAGCGGTGATCACCGTTTCCGAGTTCTCGAAGCGAGAGCTCGTCGAGGTCCTCGGCGTGCGTCCCGAACGCGTGCGTGTGGTGCCCTCCGGGGTCGACGAGCGCTTCTCCCCGGAGGCGGACTCGAACAGCGCCCAGCGGCGGCTGGGCCTCGGCCCTCGGCCCTACGCCCTGGCGCTGGGGAGCCGGATCGGGCGCAAGAACCTCGGCGTGCTCCGCTTGGCCGCCCGGCGGCTGGCGGCCGTCGGGGTGGAGCTCGTGACAGCCGGCTCGGGGCGCGGCTACATGCGGGCGGGCGAGGGGGCCCCCGGCCGCACGCTCGGGTATGTGCCTGACCAGCTGATGCCCGGCCTCTACGCCGGTGCGCGCGCGCTCGTGCTGCCCTCTCTCTACGAGGGCTTCGGACTGCCCTGCCTCGAGGCGATGGCCAGCGGGACACCGGTCGTGGCCTCGGACCGAACGGCCCTGCCCGAGGTCTGCGGCGGGGCGGCGTTGCTCGTGAACCCCGAGGACGAGGGCGCCGTGGCCGCGGCCCTGGTCGCGGCGGTGTCTGAGCCGGCGGTACGCGAACCCCTGATCGCCGCCGGCCTCGCCCATGCGACAGGGCACCGCTGGCGGCGCAGCGCCGAGCTGACCGACCGGGTGATGAGCGAATTGCTCGACAGTTGATCCCGGGGCCACCGCGACGGGCCACATCGCATGACACGCGTCCGCAACCCAAGCCCGCCCGTAGTGTTGAAGGAACCGTGGTAGAGAACCGCCCCCGCGGGGGACCCATCAAGCTCCTGATCGCCGTGGCCTGCGCGCTCGCGCTGCTCCCGGCGGCTTCGGCGACCGCCGCGCCCCGGCAGGTCCCGCAGGGCTTCATGAGCATGTTCGCCGACGGTCCTGCCGTCGACCCGAACCAGGTGGACGTGGACGCGCAGGTCGGGGCGATGGCCCGGAACGGCGTCGAGACCCTCCGGATCGCCTTCCACTGGAGCGGGATGCAGCCCTATGCCTCCGCCGCCGACGTACCCCCCGATCAGCAGGGCCGCTTTGCCCACAGCATCGACGGCGTTCCCACCGACTTCGCCCTCACCGACCGCGTGGTGGCCGCCGGCTCCGCCCACGGCATCACGATCCTGCCCGTGGTGCTCCGCAGCCCCCCGTGGGCCGCCAAGGATCCCGCCGACGGGACCTCGCCCCCGAAGGACGCCCAGGACTACGCGCGCTTCATGAGCGGCCTGGTACGGCGTTATGGCCCGGGCGGCGAGTTCGCCCGTGAGCGCCCGGGGCAGGCGACGCTGCCGATTCGCTCCTGGCAGGTGTGGAACGAGCCGAACGCTCTCTTCTACTGGTCGGAGCAACCCTTCGCCCCCGGCTACACGCGCCTGCTCAAGGCGGCGGCAATCGCCATCCGCAAGGCCGATCCGGGCGCCCAGGTCGTGCTGGCCGGCCTCGTGAACGAGAGCTGGCACCACATCCGCAAGATCTACAAGGCGGGCGGGCGGCGCTACTTCGACGTCGCGGCCATCCACCCCTTCACGCGCGAGCCCAAGAACGTGGTGCGGATCCTGCGCCTGGTTCGGCGGGCCATGGCTGCGAATGGAGACCGCAAGAAGCACATGATCGTCTCGGAGTTCACCTACGCCTCGGCCGCCGGGAAGGGCGTGAGCCGAAGCTTCGGCATCGAGGTCACTGAGAAGCAACAGGCCGGGCTGCTCGAGAAGGTCTACACGCTGCTCGCTGCTCGCCGCCGCGAGCTGCTCCTCGACCGGGTGTACTGGGCCTCGTGGCTGCGCTACGACAAGAGCGGCGACGACGTCTTCGACTACTCGGGCCTCCGAAGCGTCGGCCCCGACGGCGCCATACGGGACAAGCCGGCGCTCGCCGCCTACCGAAGGGTCGCCAGGCGGCTAGAGGGCTGCGCCAAGAACAGCGTGGCCCGCTGTCGCCGCTGAAACAGCCGTTCAGTCGCCGTAACACACGCCACCGGGGGCTAACCCCGGTGGCCGGACGCGCCGATAAGGATGCACGATGCTGTCGGTACTCCGACGCCGGCTGAGCTGGCGCGCGCGCGAGGGCTACTCGGTCGCGACAACCAATCCTGACCGCGTCCTCATGGCGCAGTGTCTGGTCTACCTGTACGGCGGGGGCTCCACCCTAGGCCTCGTCTCCGTGGTGTTCTTTGAGGCTCGGCCGACGGTGGTCACACCGGGGATCCTGGCCACGGTGGTCGGCGGCTACCTGCTCGCGGGAATCGGCATCGCGGGCTTCGACCGCATCTCGCACGGCACCTTCCAGGTCCTGTCCGCTTGCGGAACCGCCCTCATCGCGCTGGCCATCTACTTCAACGGCGATCCGGGGAATGACAACGAGCTGCTGTACCTGCTCGTTGCGCTGTACGCCTTCTACTTCTTCACGCCGTTGCAGGCCGCACTCCAGCTTGCCCTCATCGCCGCCGCCTACGGCTGCGCGCTCTTGGGCATCGGCGGGGAGGCGGTCGAGCCGACGCGCTACCTGATCGCGCTCGGCACGCTGACCGTTGCCGGCGTGATGATCGGCTTGCTCAAGCGGCATCTCCAGCAGCTCATCGACCGGCTCGATACGGCGGCCCGGACCGATGCACTCACGGGGCCCCTCAACCGGCGCGGGTTCGAGCAGGTCTTCGACACGGAGCTCGAGCGCGCAAGCCGCGGGGGACACGCGCTCGGGTTGATCGTCGGCGACCTCGACCGGTTCAAGTCTCTCAACGACTGCAGCGGACACCACGCGGGGGACGAGGCGCTCGCCCGCTTCGCCAGATTGCTCGAACACGCCGCACGCCGAATAGACGCCACCGCCCGCATCGGCGGCGAGGAGTTCGCGCTGCTGCTGCCCGAGACCAGCAGCGACGGTGCATGGCGGCTGGCCGAGCGCGTACGAGAAGAGGTGGCTGAGGCCTTCGCATCTGATCCCGTCCACCTCACGATCAGCTTCGGCGTCGCCTGCTATCCCGCGCACGGCGAGTCGGCCGAGCAGCTGCTGCGGGCGGCCGACCAGGCGCTTTACGCCGCCAAGGAGCTCGGGCGCAACCGGACGGTCGCCCACAGCCCGGACGTGGCGGCGATCCTCGTGGGTGCGGCGGGTCGTCGCGACGACCAGAGTCAGGGCCACGTGGCCACCATGGTCTCGCTTGCGGAAGCACTCGACATCCGCGACAGCGGGACGGCGGCCCACGCGCAGACCGTCGGCCGCTACGCCGAGGGCATGGCGCTACGGCTCGGGCTCTCGGCCGCTCGGGTGGAGCACGTCCGCCTGGCCGGGATCCTGCACGACATCGGCAAGATCGGGGTACCGGACTCGATTCTCCGCAAGCCGGGGGCGCTCGACGAACACGAGTGGGCGGTCATGCGCAAGCACTCCGAGACCGGCGCGCGCATTCTGGAGAGCGGCAGTCTGGAGGACGTCCGCGACTGGGTTCTCGCCCACCACGAGCGTCCGGACGGAACCGGCTACCCCTACGGGCTCCCGGGTGACCGTATCCCGATCGAGGCCTCCATCGTGGCCGTGGCCGACGCCTACGAGGCGATGACGAGCGACCGCGTCTACCGCGTGGGGCTCGGACCCGTGGCGGCGCGCGAGCAGCTTCTCCAGGGCAGCGGCAGCCAGTTCGAGCCCTCGGTGGTCACGGCCTTTCTCGAGCTGCTGGACGCCGAGGCGCTCAAACAGATCGAAGTGGCTCATAATGGGCCTCGTGCGCTTCACCGAGACGACTTCGGCTACCAACCAAGCGCCACCGCTCGAGGGCTACAACGCCTTTGACGCCGACCGCGCGCTCAGCGAGGCCCTAGAGCGCGAGGGCGGCGGTTGGGGTCTCGATCGGGCACGCGACCTCGGGGCCGTCTACGGATCGGGCGAGGCCGACGAGCACGTCCGCCGCGCCGAGCGCAACGAGCCGCGGCTCGTGACCCACGACCGCTTCGGCGAGCGAGTCGACATCGTCGACTACGACCCGTCCTGGCACTGGCTCGTCCGGCTGGGGGTCGAGCGGGAGATCCCCTCCCTTCCGTGGCGCGAGCCGCGGCCCGGCGCTCACGTTGTCCGGGCTGCACTGATGCACATGTACACGGGGATCAGCTCCGGGGCGGCCTGCCCGATCTCCATGACCTACTCCGCCGTGCCCGCGCTACGTCGGACGCCGGAGCTTGCCGCCGAGTGGGAGCCGCGCCTCACCCGGCCCGACTACGAGTCCGGAGCACTCGCCGGAATGGCGATGACCGAGCGCCAGGGCGGCTCGGACGTGCGCGCCAACACCAGCGTGGCCGAGCCCGACGGCGCCGGGGCCTACCGGATCACCGGGCATAAGTGGTTCTGCTCGCACCCCATGTGCGACGTCTTCCTCGTGCTCGCCCAGGCACCGGCCGGGTTGTCCTGCTTCGCGGTCGAGCGCGGTCCGGGCTTCCGGATAGATCGCTTGAAGGACAAGCTGGGCACCCGCTCACTGGCCTCGAGCGAGGTCGAGTTCACCGACCTGCCGGGCCGCCTCGTGGGCGAGGAGGGTCGCGGCGTGCCGGCGATCATCGAGATGGTCAACCACACGAGGCTCGACTGCCTGCTCGGCACCGCCGGTGGCATGCGCCGCGCGGTGGCCGAGGCCGTGCACCACACGCGCCACCGTTCGGCCTTCGGCGCGCGCCTGGCCGATCAGCCGCTGATGCGCAACGTCCTCGCCGACCTGGCGATCGAATCTGAGGCCGCGACGGCCACGGCCATGCGCGTGGCCCGCTCCTACGATGAGAACGACGTACCCTTCCGCCGCTTCGCGACCGCGGTCGCGAAGTACTGGGTCTGCAAGCGCGGCGCACCCCTGGCTGTCGAGGCGCTCGAGTGCCTGGGCGGCAACGGCTACGTCGAGGAATCGCCGATGCCGCGTATCTACCGCGACATCCAGATCAACTCGACCTGGGAAGGGTCCGGCAACGTCATGGCCCTCGATGTTCTGCGCGCGATGTGGAAGGAGCCCGACGGCCTGCCTGCGTTCCTGGCCGAATGCCGCCTGGCGGCGGGCGCGAACCGCCACCTCGACGCCCACCTGGATCGCCTCGATTCGGACCTCGCGGCCCTCACGAGCGAGGACGCCCAATGGCACGCCCGCCGTGCCGTCGAGAACCTCGCCCTGGCCCTACAGGGCAGCCTGCTGGTCCGCGACGCCCCACCCGCCGTGGCAGACGCCTTCTGCGCAGCCCGCCTGGATGACGGCGGCCGAGCCTTCGGCACGCTGCCGAGCGGCGTGGACGCCGGCTACATGGTGGAGAGGGCGCTGGTGGTTTAGGGGGCGGCGTTCAGGAGCCGTGCTGTACTGCGTGACAGTTGACAGTTGACAGTTGACCCGTCAACGGGCAGTCGGCCCTGGACGCCCTGAGGGTCCGAAAAGCAAGCCAATCAAGGACGCAGGCTCGAAGGCTTGGTAGGCCCCCAAGCCGAGAGCCGAGGACGCCGAGTGGCGAAGCTTTGCTGGACCCTCAGCAGGGTTGGGGGGTAACGGAACCGTCAGGCCCGACGGTCACTGGATTCGAGCAGGGGCGCGGGCCCGGGTTCAGCGCCGGTGGAGGCGTCGGCTCGGCCGGGGGTGCGGGCGGTGGCTCGCTGCCGCCGCCTGAGTTGTCGGGCGGTGGCTCGCTGCCGCCGCCTGAGTTGTCGGGCGGTGGAGCGGAGCCGCCGCCTGAGTTGTCGGGCGGTGGAGCGGAGCCCCCGCCGCCGCTCGATGGAGGCGATGACGATCGGGGCGCCGAGCTAGATTGGGCCGGGGGCGCAGCGGAGACGATGATGGGCGCCCCAGGAGACCCGGGTGAGGCAGGCACCCCACGGTTGCGGCGGCGAGTCGCGCGACGCTGAGCCGCCCTTCGACGCTGGCGGTTGGCGGCGGCGCGCGAGCGCTCCCCGGCCCGATTGGCGCCCGCGGAGGGAGACTGGGATGTCGTCCCAAAGGCCGCCCCGCTCGATCCCGCCGGCGTGGCCTGGGCGGATACCGAGGAGGCGGGCTTGGACTCGGAATCGCGAGCGGCGACATACACGGCACCGCCCCCGGCCGCGGCACCACTCGCGACGATTGCAAGCACCGCGAGCTTGCCGGCGCCCATACCTCCGGCCGCAGCGGTGAAGCCCCCGCCGGCCGCCGCGGTGGCACCGACTGAACCGGCGGCGCCCGCGCCGCCGAACCCCGCCGCGGCAAGGATGCCGTCCTTGAGGGCGATCGTGGGGACGACCGGAAGGATGACCCCGAGCAGGGCGCGCTGCCGGCGCACCTGCTCCCAGTTCTCACTGCAGCTCGGGCAGGAGGCCAGATGGCGCTTGACCTCCTTGCGCCGGGTGGCGCCCGGGATCGAGAGCTGTTCGCGTATCTCCTCGTGCGATGCATCGCGGGCATCACGGTTTTCGAGCAGTGCAGTGCGCGCCTGAAACACGAGCGACTTCACCTTTGGGGTCTCCACCCCGACCACGCCCGCCACCTCCTGATGGGACAGGTCGCCGAGCTCGCTGAGCACGAGCGCCGCGCGCTGCTGCTCCGGAAGCTGCGCCATGTCGGCGAGCAGCTCGCGCAGGTCGGCGCGCTGCTCGACCTCCTCGGACAGTCCGGCCGTGCTCAGCTCGATCTCGTCGGAGGCCGTTTCGCGTCGCGCGCGCAGGACGGAGAGGCAGCGGTTGCGGGCGATCGTGTAGAGCCAGGCCTGGACCTTGATCTCACGGTCGTTCTTCTGAAGATCGTTGTACGCCGAGAGGAAGGTCTGCTGAAGCGCGTCCTCGGCCTCCTCGCGGGTGCCGAGCATGTGGCGGCAGAAGGACAGCAGACCGCGGTGGTGGCGGTCGTAGAGAATCTCGAACGCGACGTCGTTGCCCTTCCTGATGTGATCAACGAGGCGCTCGTCGCCCATGGCCTGCAGCAGGCGGCGCGGAGCAAAGCGCCGCGGGCGGTTCTGAGTGGCGGTGCCCGCGTCCATCGGCTACCTATCGTCGTATTCAGGCATACGCGCGAGGGCTGTCGCGAAAAGTGCACACGTGGCGCGCATGCTCAGTGGTAACGCGGGGTCCGCCTCGAAGTTGGGGAGTTGTTCGGGACCAGGCCTCACCCGCCGGCTCGGAACCGTACCCGCTCGCACCTGCGCAGGCGATCGCTGGGGTCGGCAACCACGCTATCCCGCCCCGGGCCGCAGTCCACGGTCTCGCGAAGCCCGTTCGCGGCGTCGATCAGGTCGGGGCCGCCGTCGCCCCAATAGCGGTTGCGGCCCGGCCCTCCCGTGAGAGTGTCGCCCCCGGCGCCCCCGAACAGCCGGTCGACGCCGTCGCCGCCCGACAGGCGATCGGGGCCGTCACCGCCCGAGAGGGAGTCCGCGCCGGCGCCGCCCCTCAGGAAGTCGCGCGACGCGCCCCCGAAGAGCGCGTCCGCCCCCGGGCCACCGCTGACGTCGTCGGCTCCTTCGCCACCCGACAGAGTGGGGTCGGCCCCACTGCCGCCGCTCAGCGTGTCGGCTCCGAGCCCGCCGAACAGGCAGTCGGCCTCGAGCTGGCCACGCAGGACGTCATTTCCACCGAGGCCGATAAGGCTGTCGCCGGCCTCGGTTCCGTTGAGGGTCTCGGCCGCGTCGGTGCCGCGGGTCTCGTTGGTGCAAGCGCCGGCCGTGAGGTTGCGCACGGTGATCCGCCGGGTCGCGCTGAGGGTCTGGAACCCATTCAGGTCGGTGGCCTGGGCCACGAGGATGTACTGGCCGTTCCGCAGCCGAGTGGTGTCGAGCTGCGCCGCGTAGATGCCTCCGGGCGGCCCGTCGGGCGATCCGCTCTCGGCCGTCGTCGTGATTCCTCCGAGCGCGCCGTTCAGGCCGAAGGTCACCGCCGCAATACCGCGGAAGTCGAAGGCCTGCGCGCGCAGGATCGCCGTTCCCGAGAGCGTGATCCCGTCGCCGGGCTCGGTCAGGGCGACGCCGGGCGGGGTCACGTCGCGGTTGCGGTACACAAAGACACCTGCCCCGCCCCCGTACTGCACGAAGCCGCGGGAGATCGCCGGCTGCCCGAAGCCGCTACCGGCACCGGATGCACCGGTGGCCGGGGTGAACTCGCCGGCCGCCACCGGCTTGCCGTCCCGCATACGCAGCACGAGCTGCTCGCTCTGGTCGTTCACCGCGTAGACGAGGTCACCCGAGGCGGCGGCCGTGGTCTGGCTGAAGCCGGTGGTGCCCGCGGCGAGCGGGATGCGGCTGAAGCTGCCGGCTCCGTCGAGGTCGACGGTCGAGAGCAGGTACAGGTTGGCCGCTGTGGTCAGGATCACCTTCCCGTCACCGAGGGCGGCCTCCGCCTCTTGGCTGACGGCCAGGGCCGCCGCCGGGGCGCCGGGCAGCTCGGCGCTCGTCTGCTCGAGCGTGAGCGTGCCGCCGGCCTGGCGGATCTTGTACACGGTCGTGCCCCCGGCGGTCGCCGAAGCGACGTAGATGAGCGGCGCGGTGGTCACGGGGCCCTCGGGGCCTGGCGTGGAGCCACTCGGCTGCACGGGCACCGACGGCGTCTGCACCACGCCACCGAGCGCGAGGGCCGGCCGCTCGGCCAGCGTGTCGGCGTCGAACAGCCGCAACTGGCCGTTCGCGCCGACGGCGAGGAACGGGCGGGGCGTGCCCCCGACCGGCAGGAAGACGAGCGCCGGGGAAGCCTGAGCCGTGGCGTCGATGTCGGCGGTGGAGGTCGCCGGCAGCGGGTCGGTGACGATGCCGCCGCCGGGCACCGGCACGCGGAACAGCCGCTCATCGGCTCCATTGGCCGCCACGAAGTAGAGTGCTCTCCCGCCGCTCGAGTCCGGCGGTCCGACGACCGGCGACGAGTTGACGGTGAAGCCGTCCGTGCCCTGAACCCTGCGTTGCGAGACCACCACCCCGACGGCCTCGTTGATCTGGGCGACCTGTATGTCCTCGCGCCCGAAGGCGTCGTCGTCGTTGTGCACTACGAGCAGCTGGGCGAGCTGTCCCGCCGCCGCGGTGTCGGCGAAGCCGACGCTGCCGGCCCCGGTCCCGAAGGTGTCTGGGTCGTCGACGCCTGGGTCGTCGAGCGCGATCCCGTCCTCGAGGCCGACCGGTGCTCCCGTCGGGAGCACCTGGAGATGTGCCGCGCCGTTGGCCGTGCCAAAGGCGAGCCGCTGGTCGGCGGCCGGGCCGGTGGTCGTGATGATCGGAGTCCTTACCTGCTGGTCCCCTGCTCCGGTCTTCGAGTACTGGAACCCCACCGGCAGCTCGCCCTCGTCGACCGGCTGGTAGCCCGAGCGCCCGCCCTCGCTACCGAAGAGGGGCCAGTGGACGGCTCCCGCGCCCGCCGGCAGGGCGAGTGCCATGGCGCCGAGGGTTGCCATGGCGGCGAGGCCCGTACGTAGGTTCTTGATCACTCCCGAAGGGCTCATCGGTAGGGCGGGCTGCGAAAGCACCCGTACTCCTTCGACATACGCTAGCTACAGCTGAAGGGTTCAGCGCCGGTACCTCCGCCGTGAGGCGGCCATGGACGGCGAAGCGGGCCGAATGCCCCTACTTCGCGGCGATCGCGAACGGCCCGCAGGGCTCCCCGGAGTCGTCGCGTACGGGGTTGCCGTTCAGGTCCTTCGGCGTGATCGTCAGCGCCTTCCCGGTGACCGTCACCTGGGAGTAGCTGAACGTGTCGGTGGCGGCGCAGTCCATGCCGACGCCATCCGGCGGCTCCGGCTTGAAGAACGCGGCGCTGATGGCGGCACCCGCCCCCTCCTGACCCACGGCGTCGTCGATCTCCTTGGCGAAGGTCTTGGTGGCCACGGGCCCCGTCACGGCCTCGAGGATGCCGCTGTCGACCGGCCCTCCGTCCTCGAGGGTCTGCAGCCGGACGTCGTTCACGAGGTTGCCGTGAGTGTCGGTGGTGAGGAAGACGGCGTTCTTCACGTTGTCTCGCAGGTAGGTGATGAGGCGCTTGCGCTCGGCCTCGAAGCCCTCCCAGCGGTCGTAGGGAAGCGCGTAGTACTGCTGGATCGGCGTCTCGTTCATGATCACCTTGAAGGTGGCCTTCGAGCGCTTGACGGCCTTTGTGAACTCCTTGTACTGACGGCTCCCCAGGAAGGTCCGCTGTGGATCGCGGATGCGATCGAGGCAGGCCTTGGAGACCGGCTGCTTGAGCGACGGCGCGAGGATGGCGAACAGATCGCGGCTCCTCTGGGGGGCCGTCGGCGCCAGATCGGGCTCGCCCGTCTCCGGGTTGTCGCAGGTGCCTCCCTGCGAGGCCTTGGCGTCGCGGAAGGAGCGCTCGTCAAGGAAAAAGAGCTCGAGGTGCTTGCCCCAGCGGCGGGTGCGGTACAGGCCGTCCTGAGAGGTGAAGGACACGGGCGCGTAGTCGCGGAACGCCTTCACCCCCGCCCTGTAGAGCTTGCGCCCCCCCTCCGACAGCGAGAAGTCGTTGATGAACTCGTGGTCGTCCCAGTGGCTGTAGAGGCCGGCCGATCGCCGCAGCAGCTGGAGGTTGGGCAGCGCGAGGTTCTGGCGGTACTTGGCCCACTTCTGCGGCACGGTCAGAGCGGTCGGCGCACTCGGCATGAACTGGCCGCCCTCCATCGTGGCTCCGACCTCGGTGTCGGAGTAGATCGTGTCGCCGAAGTTGATGTTGAAGTCGTTCTTCTCCTCGGCCATGCGGCGGTAGACCTCGAAGTTGTTATAGAAGGGCTGGCTCTGCCCCACGGCGCGTTGGGCATCGGTGTCCCCGGAGTAGGCGAACTCGATGGTCCTGGCCTGGCTGGCCGCCGGCGCCGTCCGGAAGGTGCCCACAACGCTCCTGCGCTTACCGGCCACGGCGCGGTAGAAGTAGGTGCGACCCGGCCGCAGCCGAGCCATCGTGGCCTGCACCGTGAGGTCGTTCGCCGTGCGGGCGCTGAGGCGGATCGCGCGGCGGCCGCTGAAGCTCGACTTGAGCGCGAGCTGGAGCTGCACGTCACCCGGGCGCGAGGCACGGGTCCACAGCCTCGCCGTGGTTGGGGTGACCTCGCCCGCCGACACACCGAAGGGGAACGACTGCGGTGCTGCGCTCGCGGCCGCGGGCAGGAGGCAGGCCATCAGGGCGACGGCGAAGATCAGCGTGACGGTGCGGCGCAACTCGGTTCCTCCTCGGTAGGTCTGTCCTACAGCCAACCACATCGGCCGCGCGGCGCGCGGCAGTGGCGACGGGCAGCGCGTCAGCGTCCTGGCGGCGCGTCGCGTAGCTCGACGAAGCCGGCGGCCGCGAAATCCCCGTCGAAGGCAAGTGCCTCGGTCAAGGACCGACCGCTCATCACAGCGAAACTCGTCGCGTCGACGAACGAGTACTCCCGCTCGTCACGGCGACGAAGCCACCGCAACGCCTCTTCCTCCTCCCGCTCCGAGACCCGACAGACCTCGACGCGAGTCGTCGCCTCGAGGCCGTCCAGGAAGGCGATAGCGGGGCCGTGGCCCAGGCGGCGGCGCATGAAGGTCCAGGTTTCACCTCGAACGTGGTTCGTGGTCAAGAGGGTCTTGTGCGAATGCGACGCGAACAGGGCGCTTGCTACCGGGTGGCGCTCGTCGCGCCGAAACTGAAGCGCCACCCAGAACGATGTATCTACGAAGATCACCGGTAGACGACGTCATCGATGACCCCCGGCTCCTCGTCGTAGGCGCCGATCAGGCGGTACAGAGGGTCGTCCTCCAGAGGCGGCAGCGGGCGGACGCGCTGTCGAACCAGAGCGCGGATTACCGCCGCCTTCGAAGTCTTCTGCTCTCGAGCCATGCCCCCGAGGGCCTCGTCGAGATCCGCGTCGATCATGATCTGCAGCCGCTTCATCGCTTGGGCAGCCTACATCACTTTGGTGGAGTGACGTAGGATTCCGGGGCGATCGCGCACGGGTCAACGCGCGGCGAGGTCGCGGCGCCGCGAGCCGCCGCCGCAGACCGGCTAGCCCTTCCCCGCCACCTCGATGAACGCCTTGTAGCGACGCACGTCGCGCTCGCCGCGGGCTCGCTCCTCGCTGCCCTCGTCGGCGCCCTCGGTGGCCTTCTCGGCCTCGCTCAGCTTCGATTCGAGGTCCGAGGTGTCGAGGGACTCAGGGTCCTGGGCGTCGTCGACCAGCACCAACGCGCTGTTGTTCACGACCTGTAGGTAGCCCTCGCCCTGCGCGAACCGCACGATGTCCGACTCCGACTCGTAGAGCCGCAGTTCGGTGGGGTCGAGGATGGCCATCAGCGGGGCGTGGTTGGCCCGGATGCCGATCGAGCCCGTGGCCGTGCGCGTGGAGAGCATCTCCACCTCGCCCTTGTAGACCTCCCCCTCGGGGGTGAGCACCTCGACCGGAAACGGAGTGCGGGCCACCTAGCGGGCCTCTTCCGTGGACTCGCTCTTGGGCTGCTCGCCCTCGGAGGAACCGTCAACGTCGGCGGACGACTCGCCCTTCGGCTGGTCGCCCTCCGCCGAGCCCTCGTCCTCGCCGGAGCCGTCACCACTGCCAACTGCATCCTGCCCACTGCCATCCTCCGTCTCGTCTCCGCCCTTCGGCTTCGACTGCCCCTTCCGCGACTCGCCCTTGGCCGACTCAACCACGTCCTCGATCGTGCCCTTCAGCAGGAAGGCTCGCTCGTTCAGATCGTCGTGCTTGCCTTCCAGGATCTCGCGGAACGAGCGCACCGTGTCCTCGACCGAGACGTACTGGCCGGGCGTGCCCGTGAAGGCCTCGGCTACGAAGAACGGCTGGGACAGGAAGCGCTCGATCTTGCGCGCCCGCTGCACCGTCTGCTTGTCCTCATCGGAGAGCTCGTCGATGCCGAGGATGGCGATGATGTCCTGCAGCTCCTTGTAGCGCTGCAGCACCTCCTTTACCTCCGTGGCCACCTTGTAGTGCTCCTCGCCGACGATGTCGGGTTTCAGGATCGTCGAGGTCGAGTCGAGCGGGTCCACCGCCGGGTAGATGCCCTTCTCCGAGATCGACCGGGACAGCGTCGTGGTGGCGTTGAGATGAGCGAACACCGACGCCGGCGCCGGGTCGGTGAGGTCATCGGCCGGCACGTAGATGGCCTGAATCGAGGTCACCGAGCCCTCGCGGGTGGAGGTGATCCGCTCCTGGAGCTGACCCATCTCGGTCTCCAGCGTGGGCTGGTAGCCCACCTGCGAGGGCATGCGCCCGAGCAGCGCCGAGACCTCGGAGCCCGCCTGCACGAAGCGGAAGATGTTGTCGATGAAGAGCAGCACGTCCTGACCGCCCTGCTCGCGGAAGTACTCGGCCATTGTCAGTCCCGAAAGGGCGATGCGCATGCGTGCTCCGGGGGGCTCGTTCATCTGCCCGAAAACGAGCATCGTCTTGTCCAGCACGCCCGACTCCTTCATCTCGAGCCAGAGGTCGTTGCCCTCGCGGGAGCGCTCGCCCACGCCGCAGAAGGCCGACAGGCCACCGTGCTCCGAGGCGAGGTTGTGGATCAGCTCCTGGATCAGCACGGTCTTGCCGACCCCTGCGCCGCCGAACAGGCCGACCTTGCCGCCACGGGCGTAGGGGGCCAGCAGATCCACGACCTTGATGCCGGTCTCGAAGATCTCGCGCGTCGGGGTGAGGTCCTCCACGCTCGGCGCCGGGCGGTGGATCGGCCAGCGTTCGCCGCCCTTCTCGAGCTCCTCGCCGCCGTCGATCGTGTCGCCGAGCAGGTTGAAGATGCGCCCGAGCGTCACGTCGCCGACCGGCACCGTGATCGGGCCGCCGGTGTCGCGCACTTCGGCGCCGCGGGCCAGGCCATCGGTGGAGTCCATCGCCACCGCGCGCACGCGGTCGTCGCCCAGGTGCTGGGCCACCTCGCACACCAGCGTGCGCTTGCCGTCGTGGCTCGAGTGAGACTGATCGGCGTCTCTCTCGGCCTCGGACTGAAACTCGATCTCGACCTCGATCGCGTTGTAGATCTCGGGCAGGTGGTCCGGGAACGAGGCCTCGATCACCACGCCGGTGATCCGCTCGATGCGACCGACGCTGTGGCCGTTCGAGCCCTCATCAGCGGTCTGAGCCTCTTCCTGGGGTGCGGTTCCTGCTTCCAAGTGGTCTCCTTAGTCTCTTTGTGAGCGTCTAGCCGAGGCCCTCAGCCCCGGCGACGACTTCCATGATTTCCTGGGTGATCTCGGCCTGCCGCTGGCGGTTGGCCTCCAGCGTGAGGTCGGAGATCAGCTCCTTGGCGTTGTCGGAGGCGCTGCGCATGGCCGTCATGCGCGCCCCGTGCTCGGAGGTCGTCGACTCGAGCAGCGCCCGGTAGATCGAGATCTCCACGTAGTCGGGAGCTAGCCGGCGAAGGATCTCCTCCGGATCGGGCTCGTAGATCCAGAGAGAACGCGACTGGTCGGCAGTGTCGGAATCGTCCTTGTTGGGCTCATCTGTCAACTGTGAACCGTCAACCGAACCCTCATTACCGTCTGAACCCTCGCCGAGAATATCTGCCTGTTGCAAGGGCAAAAGCGTCTCATGCCGCACCTCTTGCACCAGCGGCGAGACGTAGCCGTTGTAAAGCATCTCCACTCGGTCCACCTTGCCGTCGACGTACTGGGTGGTCAGGTCGTCGGCGATGTTGCGAGCATCCGAGTACGAGGGACGATCGGTGAACCCGGTGTAGCCGCCGGACAGCTCGAAGCCTCGGAATTCGATCGAGGACACGCCGCGGCGGCCGGAGGCATACCAGGCGACCTGCTGGCCCTCCTGCTCGATCTCCTGCCGGCGGCGGTTGCCGGCGCGGATGATCTGCGAGTTGAAGCCCCCCGCCAGGCCGCGATCACCGGTCACGAGCAGCAGTCCAACCCGCTCGACGTTCTCGTGCTCCTGGAGCAACGGCAGGCTCGGAATGTTGTCGGCGGCCTCGACGGCCCGCCGGGTCATCTTGCGGATTGCCTCGGCGTAGGGCCGCAGGTGCTCGATGCGCTGCTCGGCGCGGCGCAGCCGCGCTGCCGCCACCATCTGCATGGCGCTCGTGATCTTCTGGATGTTCTTGACCGACGAGATGCGGTCCTTGATGTCTTTATTTGTTGCCATCCGCTGCCTTATTCGTTGTCATGCGCTGCCGTTTCCCTCGCCATCCGCTGCCGTCCTCGAAACGCCTAGCTGGCGGCCGCCGCCGGGGCCGGGGCGTCCTGGCTCTCCTCGGCCTGGTCGGGCGTGTCCACCGTGCCGCTGCTCTTGCCGTTGCTCGACTCGTCCCCGCCCGTACGTCCGGGCGCCTGGCGCTCCTCCTCCGAGCGGACGCGCTCCGACTCGCCCTCCTCGATCGGGTGGCCCTCCTCGTCGAAGTCCGCCCCGAAGTCGTCCAGTGACTCCTTGATCGAGTTCCGCAGCCGCTCCTCGATGTCGTCATCCCAGTCACCATCGGCGATCGAGCGCATCAGCTCATCCTCTTCGGAGTGCAGCCGCCCGAGCATCTGACCGTGGAAGTCGCGCACGCGCGCAACCTTGATGCGATCGAGGTAGCCGCCGGTGCCGGACAGGATGGCCGCTACCTGATCCTCGACCTTCCAGGGCTTCAGCTCGTCCTGGTTCAACATCTCCACGAGCCGCTCGCCGCGGGCAAGCGTGGCCTGGGTCTCCGCGTCGAGCTCTGAGCCGAACTGGGCGAAGGCCTCGAGCTCCCGGTATTGCGACAGCTCGATGCGCAGCTTGCCCGCCACCTTCTTCATCGGCTTGCTTTGCGCATTCCCACCCACCCGCGACACAGAGATGCCGACGTTGATGGCCGGGCGCACGCCCGAACGGAAGAGATCGCCCTCGAGGAAGATCTGCCCGTCGGTGATCGAGATCACGTTGGTGGGGATGTAGGCCGCGACGTCGCCGGCCTGGGTCTCGATGATCGGGAGCGCGGTCAGCGAACCCCCGCCGAGCTCGTCGTTCAGCTTGACCGCGCGCTCCAGCAGGCGCGAGTGCAGGTAGAAGACGTCACCCGGGTAGGCCTCGCGACCCGGCGGGCGGCGCAGGAGCAACGACATCTGGCGGTACGCATACGCGTGCTTGGTCAGGTCGTCGTACACGCACAGCGCCGCCTGGCCGTTGTAGAGGAAGTGCTCGGCCATTGCGCAGCCGGCGTACGGGGCCATGAACTTGATCGGAGCGGCCTCGTCAGCGGGGGCGGCCACGATGATCGTCCGGTCGAGGGCGTCGTTCTCGCGCAGCGTCTCGGCCACCTGAACGACCGTGGACATGCGCTGCCCGATCGCCACGTAGACGCAGATCAGGTCCTTGTCCTGGTTGTTGATGATCGTGTCTAGGACCACCGCCGTCTTGCCGGTCTGGCGGTCGCCGATGATCAGCTCGCGCTGGCCGCGGCCAATCGGGATCATCGCGTCGACCGCCTTGATGCCGGTCTGCACGGGCTCGGTCACCGGCTGGCGCTGAACCACGCCCGGGGCCTTGAACTCGGCCGGGCGGGTCTTCGTGGTGTTGATGTCGCCCTTGCCGTCGAGCGGGTTGCCGAGCGGATCGACGATGCGTCCGAGCAGCTCGTCGCCCACCGGGATGTCGAGCAGGCGGCCGGTGCGCTTCACGGCGTCGCCCTCCTCGATCTTGCCCCAGTCGCCGAAGAGCACGGCGCCGACGTTGTCGGACTCGAGGTTGAGGGCCAGGCCGGTCACGTCGTGGGGCAGCTCGAGCATCTCGAGCGACATGGCGTTCTCGAGGCCGTGAACGCGGGCGATGCCGTCGGCGATCGACAGCACCGTGCCCACCTCGGACAGGTCCGCGCCGCCGTCGTCGAGCCCCTCGATGCGGCTCTTGAGGATGCTCGTTATCTCGTCAGGCTTTATCTGCATCTGGGGCGTTCCTCCTACGCGGCCTTGGCCACTTGTCGTCTAAGTCGTTCGAGTCGGTTGCGCACGCTGGCGTCCATGATCATGTTCCCGACCCGCAGCACCAAGCCGCCGAGCACGTCGGGGTCCACCTTGCTCACCAGATCCACATGGCGCCCGGTCTGCTCCTCGATCCGCTTGCCGATGGTGTCGAGCACCTCCTGGTCCAGATCGACGGCGCTCGTGACCGACACCTCGAGCAGCTTGCGCTCCTCGGCCCAGAGGCCGTCGAAGTCGCGGCGAATTCGGAACACGACCGGCATCCGATGGCGCTCGGCCAGGAGCTCCAGAAAGCGGACGAAGTGCTCGTTCGCGCCCTCCAGCACCTTGTTGATCCCCTCCTTCTTCTCCTGCGAGGAGAAGTACGGGGAGAAGAAGTAGACCTGCAGCTCACGGTTGCCCGACAACGCGTCGGCGAGCTCGCCGAGCTGGTCGTGCACCTCGTCGAGGATGTCGTGCTCCTGCGCGACCTCGAACAGAGCCCGTGAGTAGACGGTGGCGATCTCCTCCACGGTCTAGCGGGCCCCTCCGTTGGACCCGCCGCCCTCGCGGTCGGCCCCGGCGAGCGCCTTGAAGTCGGCCTCCTCGAGCGCCTCCTGGATCAGCCGCTGATGGTCCTCGCCGGTGAGCGTCTTGCGCGTGACCTTCTCGGTGGCCATCACGGTGAGGTCCGCCACCTCCTTGCGGATCTCGTCGAGCGCCCGCCGGGTCTCGGCCTGGATCTCGCGCCGAGTCGACTCCATCATCTCCTCGCGCTGGCGCTTGCCCTCGGCCTTCGACTCGTCCTGCAGCCGGTCGGCCGCCTTGCGCGCCCGGTTTACGATGTCCTCGGACTGCTCGCGAGCCTCGCTCAGCCGGGCGCGGTACTCGGCCAGAAGCTCATCGGCCTCCTTCTTCACCCGTTCGGACTGCTCGATCGACTCCTCGATCGCCCGACGGCGCTTGTCGAGCGCCTCACCGATGCGCGGGAAGGCCAGCTTGCGCAGGATGAGCAGCGTCACCCCGAAGGCGATCAGGGTCCAGATCATCAGGCCTACGCTGGGCGATACCAGGAAGTTGCCGCCTCCTGACTCCTCGGCCGCCAGGACGTATACGAACCCGGTGTGAAGCTGCGCGAGCATCGGCCGGCCTAGAGGAAGAAGGCGATCAAGCCGAAGATGAAGGCGTAGAACACAATTGCCTCGGTCAGAGCGAAGCCGAGCCACTGGATGCTCGTGATCTCCTCGCGCATCTCGGGCTGGCGGGTGACCGACTCGATCACCTTGCCGAAGATGTAGCCGACGCCGATGCCCGGGCCGATGGTGCCGAGGCCGGCGCCCACGCCGAGGGCGATGGCCTTGAGGCCCTTGGTCGGGTCCGCTCCACCCTCTTGGGCGATCGGAAGGATCATGTTGACGAGATCTGCGGGCATCGGGAGCTCCTTTTTTCTCTGTGGTGGCTAGTGGCCTTCGACGGACGTCGCGCCGCCGATGTAGATGGACGTCAGGGTGGCGAAGATGAAGGCCTGCAGCGTGGCGACGAGGCCCACCTCGAAGATGAAGAACGCGATGGCCACCGGCACGGTGAGCACGCCGAGCGCAGCCAGGCCGAGGATGACCACAAGGCCGCCGCCCATGAACAGGATCAGCAGGTGGCCGGCCAGCAGGTTGGCGAACAATCGCACCGACAGTGAGATGATCCGGACGAAGTGCGAGATAGCCTCGATCATGAAGATCGGGATGGTGGCGGGCCCTGTGACGCCCGCCGGCACCCAGGTTTTCAGGTAGCCGATCGGGCCGTGCGTCCTGACGCCCTCTATGTGGTAGGCGAACCACACCACGAGCGTGAGCGCGAGCGGCACCGAGAGGTTGGCGGTGGCCGCGTAGATCGCGAGCGCCGGCACCTTGAGCCCGAAGATGTCGACCTTGTGCTCGGTGTTGGTCGGCAGCGGGATGTAGCCGATCATGTTCGAGAACCAGATGAAGAAGAAGAGCGTGGCGGTGAAGGCGAACCACTTGCGCGCGGTCTTGTCGTCCATGTTCGTGCGCGTGATCTGGTTGCGCGTGAGGTCGTAGGCGGCCTCCACGGCGGCCTGCACGCGATTCGGCCGGTCGGCCATGCGCTTGGCGATATAGGTCATCACGATGCAGGTGAGCGCCGCGGCCAGGAACAGGTAGAGCACCGCCTTGTTGATGCTCATGTCGATCGGACCGAGCTTGAGCTCGATCCATGGGTCGAGCTTGAACTCGTTCTGGGGCTGGAACTCGTCGTTGCGACCGGCGCTGCCGAAGAGGATGCCGATCAGCGCGGTCACGAGGAAGAGGCCGCCGACCGCGAGCAGCACCTTGGTGCGCGTCTTCATGTTCTTCATCCGGCCGCCTCTCCGTTGGGCATGGACGGCGCGACCCGCTTGCGCGGGGGCGGGCCGAAGGGCCGGGCGAGCATGTTCGTGGAGAAGTAGAGCGTGAACAGCGCGAGCACGAGGACGGCGGCCGCGAGGCCCGCCTCCTTCTCGACCAGGCCGGCGGCGAACACCGACAGGGCCATGAGCCAACCGCGGCCGATCATGCTGCCGGCGAGCAGTCCCGCAACGGTGCGCGGATCGTCGGAGTCCCGGGCGCGGGCCGACAGGAACGCCTGTACGCCGCGCTGGAACAGCCAGCCCGCCGAGGCCGCACCCCAGCCGAGGAGCGGGAAGCCGGCCGCCAGGAAGACCGGCAGCGCCAAGGCGAGCAGGAGGAGGTCCAGACTGCGCACGATGCGCAGCGTGGACGAGTCGTTATAGGTCTCTATAGCGCGTGTAGACAAGCCGAAATCCGATCCCGAAGCCGATGAACACCGCCGCGATCGTGATGAGCGCCGTGGCACCCACGATCGTGCCTACCCCGAACCCGATCGCCGCACACAGGAGGACGGCTGCCAATAGCGTCCCGCCGGCACTGGCCGGATTGAAAGCGCGTGGCTCGTTCGCCTTGTTGGGCATGAAGGGTCATTCGGGGTTCCGGCAGGGGTCCTCGGAGCGCTACGGGAGCGTCCCGGTCGCCTCCCCCACCGGACCCGGCACACTATCCCACCGGGGACTTTGTAACAACTTTGTGACACTCCGCTCGCGCGGGGCTCCGGGCACACCTCGTCGGCTGCGGCGCGCCCGTCACTCGCCGAGCAGGTCCCGCTCCAAGGCGTGGAACCGCTCCGCGCGAGCGTCGTCGCCACCGACCACTCGCGCGAGCCAACGCCGTACCTCGTCGCTGTCCAGGCCTTCGACGCAGACGAGCACCTGCTCGATGTCGAGCCAATCCTTGGGTCTGTCAAAGGCCGCCTTGCACACCACGAGGTGCTCGGGGGAGAGGATGGGGATCCGTTCGTCCCCGAAGGGAACCGTCCGCGTGTCCCCGCTAAAGGCGCGCCCTGTCGTGGTCGAAGAACGTCTTGCCGGGTGCGTATCCATCACCCGAAGGACCGGCCCGGCATTCACCCATGCTGATCGCCGCGCTCATCTTCACTCTGCTCGTGGTCGCCTGGGGCTCAAGGACGCTCGCGGGCCGGTTCTCGGCCTTCACGGCGCCGCCCGTAATCGGCCGCGACGACCCCCTCAGCCGTCGCCCCCGCGTCGACGGTCGGGCCCTCCCGCGACCCGGCGCTTCTGCCTGATCGGTCCTTCTCGATCGAGTGAGCGCTTTTCCCACCTATGGGGTGGGAAAGTGTTCAATCGATTTGGGGCCGGAGGCCTTCCTCGTCGCCGAGCACCTAGGTCGCCTCGGCGATCCCGTCGGGTTCGACGGCCTCCGGCAACGACCTCAGGATCAGCGCGCCGGCCAGAGCGGTGCAAGCCAGTACGCAGATGGCTATCCGGCTCGCGCCGAAGCGACCGGTTACGTCCAAGAGCTGGCTGAACAACGCGATGGTGCCGCTCCACAGGACGAGCGGTCCGAAGCCGTTCGACACCTTTCCGACCAAGGCGTAGAGGCCGAAGTCCTCGCCCCGTCGCTCGGGCGGCACCAGTCGCATCAGGTAGATCCGGTCGCTCGCCGACACGCTGCCGAGCGCCGCCCCCACCAGCGGTCCGGCCACCCACAGCACCAGACTCGAGCCGGACACGCCGGTGACCAGCAACGTGGCCACCACGCCCAACAACATGCTCTGCACCACGCGCTTGGGGCCCAGGCGCTCGGCGAGCATCCCCGCGGCCACCGCCCCGCAGATCGCCGCCACCGTGGCGATCGCGAGCAGCACGCTGATCTCTCCACCGGTGAAGTCACCGGTCCTGCGCGCGTACACCGTCATGAAGGCGATCACCGTGGCAATGGCGTCGACGTAGAGGAAGCGCGCTACCAAGAAGCGCCCCCACGGCTGGCCGCGAGCCTCCCGCACGCTTGCCCGTAGCTGACGGAGGGCCTGACCGGGAAGCCCCGCGATTCCGCCCAGGCCCTCACTGACGATCGCACCCCCGGCGCGCGGCGAGCGATCCCGCACGAACAGCAGGCATGGCAGTCCGAAGACGAGGAAGAGCACCGCCGCGGGCAGAAAGGCCTGCTGGTTGTGGCCGTCGGAGACGATCGCGCCGAGTACCCCCAAGGCGAGCAGGACGCCGACGTAGCCCGCCCCAACCCCCAGCCCCGACACCCGGCTACGCCGCTCCGGCCCCGCCACGGCCGCGAGCAGCGGGTGGTACTGGGCCTCGGCACTGTTGAAGGCGAAGATCGCGACACCGGCGAGCACGAGTGCCGGGACCACCGCATCCACCAGCCCAAGCACTGCGGTTGCGGCCACCGAGACGAGCGTGAAGACGACGAGGAACGGCTTGTGCCTGCCAACCCGGTCCGCCAGGGCCCCGAAGAAGGGCAGGGTCACCACGAGCACGAGCGAGACGCACACCCCCATCACGCCGATGTAGTAGTCGGGTCGTCCGCGCTCGATGATCACCCAGTCGTTGAAGTAGCGGGTGAGCACCACGTAGGAGAAGATCGTGTTGGCGAAGTCGTAGAAGACCCAGCTCACGACCGGGACGCTGAGGATGCGTCCGTACGGTCGCGGGGAGGCCGCGGGCGCACGTGGTGGCGCGGCGGGTGGGACCGGTGGTGAGGCGGGAGTCGTCGACATCCTTGGGGCTACCGTAGGTGCCGGTGTGGGCTCAGCACCTCATCCGGCTCGAGGCGCGCCCGCGCGGCTTCCACCTCGTCACTCGGGAGATCGAGTCGGCGGTGCCCGAGCTCTCCAGCTTCAGCGTAGGCATGGTGCACGTGTTCATCCGTCACACGTCCGCCTCGCTTTCACTGAACGAGAACGCGAGCCGCGACGTTCTCCGCGACTTCGCCTCGTGGTTCGACCGCGCCGTGCCCGAGGACGCTCCCTACTGGACCCACACGCTCGAGGGGCCCGACGACATGCCGGCCCACATCAAGGCCGCCCTGCTCGGCAGCTCGCTCACAATCCCCGTGGCCGACGGCCGGCTGGCCCTCGGCACGTGGCAGGGCATCTACCTCTGCGAGCACCGGGATTCCGCGAGCGGCCGCCAGCTGACCGTGACGGCATGGGGCGAGTAGCGAGCGGTCGGCCGCGACGGCGCTAGGGCTCTAGGACTCCGCCTTCGTCGGTGCGACACGGTCGCGGACCTTCCGAGCAGAGTGGGAGGTCGGCCGTCTCTCCGCCACTTGGGCCCTGGGGGTCCAGCACACTCCCGTCCTTCAGGCGGCACGGCGGGGGCCCTTCGGTGCACGGTGGCAAATCGGCTGTCTCGCCATTGGAGCCACCAGGCTCGACCACGCTGCCGTCGTCGTTACGGCAGGGAGGCTGGGCCTCCGCGCACAGGGGGAGATCGGCCGTCTCGCCGCCGGTCGCCGGCTCCGGCTGGGTCTGGGGCTGGGTCTCCGGCGGCTCGGGGGCGGTCGTCGCCTCGCCGGTCGTGGCCTCAGCCGCGGGTGCCGTGCCGGGCGCGGGGTCCTCGTCGCCGCCACACCCGGAGGCGAGGGCCACCACGAGGGCAACGAGGGCGCTTCCCAAGAGTCTCGTTGAGATCTTCATGGCCGGAGACTAACCGGGACAACGCTCCCACGGCAAGCTCTCGTCCGGCGGTTGTGCGAACATGTGTTCGTGCGCTGGGACAACCTCACCACCGCGGCCGAGGGGGCGCGGCGCCTCCCTGGATACCGCGAGCCTGCGGCCATTCGTACCTTCGACGCCCCCGAGGCGATGGACATCCGCTTCTACGAGGTGCACGGGCGGTCGGCCCTCAATCGCGTGCCCGATAAGTCGGCGATGCCGTTCCGGTGGACCATCAACCCGTATAGGGGTTGCAGTCATGCCTGCCAATACTGCTTCGCCCGCCCCACCCACACCTACCTCGGCCTGAACGCCGGCCGCGACTTCGAGCGCGAGATCGTCGTCAAGGTCAACGTGCCGGAGGTCCTGCGGGCCGAGCTCGCGCGGCCCTCGTGGAAACGCGAGCACGTTGCGCTCGGCACCAACACCGATCCCTACCAGTGGGTCGAGGGCCGCTACAAGCTGATGCCCAAGATCTGGCGCGCGCTCGGCGACTCGCGCACGCCGTGCTCGGTGCTCACGAAGTCGCCGCTCGTGCTGCGCGACCTCGAGCTGCTGCAGGAGATCAGGCCGCGCACCGGTGTCACGGCCAGCCTGTCGGTACCGACCCTCGACGAGAGTGCTTGGCGCTCGACCGAGCCGCATACGCCACACCCGCGGGCGCGGCTCGAGGCGGTCGCGGAGCTCAACCGCGCGGGCATCCCGACCGGCATCCTGATCGCCCCGTTGATGCCCGGCATCAACGACGCTCCCGAGCAGGTCGAGGCCATCCTCACCCGCGCGGCAGAGGCCGGGGCCGTAAGTGCGGGCGGCGTCGCCCTTCACCTGAGGGGAGAAGTGCGCGATGTCTTCTTCGGCTGGCTGCGCGAGCACCGGCCCGATCTGGTCGACCGCTACGAGGAGCTGTACCGCCGCGGCGCCTACGCCCCGCGCGACGAGCGGCGGCGGCTTGCGGCGCTGGTGCGCCTGCCTGGCGTGGCGCCGCAGGGCTTCCTGCGGAGTATCGATCCCCCCCTGCCGAGCGGCGGGCGAGGCGGCCCGGATCCGACGCGGGAGGCGCCGACCCAGACGTCGCTGTTCTGACCGCCCAACGCCGAGCCCGATGTCGCTGTGAGCGATCTCACCCAGCCACCCCCGGCGCTTGTTACTTTTAACTAATGCACTGGTCACTACAGGGAACCCCTACTCGTACTGACCGTGCACGCCAGTTTGGCCAGCAGGCCGCGAACCGGGCCCGGCGCGCGCGCCGCGAGGCGGTGGTGCTCGTGCCCCTCATCACCGGCGTCCTGCTCGCCCACAACTACCGGATGCAGCTGTTCGGGCTCGATCTGCCCGTCCGGGTGGCCACCGCCGTGGCGCTGGTCGCGCTGGGCTGGGCCTTGGCACGGGACATCGGCCGGGCGGCCGGACCGGCGCTCCTCGCGCGCCTGGATCCCGCAACGGCCGGCACCGCGGGTTTCCTCATCCGACTCTTCGCGCTCGGGCTCGCCGTGCTGGGCGCGCTGCAGGTGGCCGGCCTCGACCCGCGCACGCTGGCGCTCGGCGGCGCGGCGGCCGCCGTCGTGCTCGGCCTCGCGGCCCAGCAGACGCTCGGCAACCTGATCGCCGGCATCGTCTTGCTCAGTGCCCGGGCGTTCAAGGTCGGAGACCAGGTGCGCCTGCAGGGCGGCGGGCTCGCCGGGCAGGTCGAGGGCGAGGTCACCTCACTCGGCCTTCTCTACACGACGCTTGCCCGCGAGGACAGCATGCTCGTACCCAACAACATCGTGCTCGGCTCGGCGGTGGTCCCGCTGCGCGAGCCGGCGTCCGTCGACCTTCGCGCGCGGCTCCGCCCCGGCGTCAAGCCGAGCGACATCCAGGCGCTGCTCGACAGCTCGGTGACCACAGCCACCCGCTCCCACCTGCACATCGGGCTGGAGGAGATGGACGCCGACAACACCGTGGTCCGCATCGCGGCGACGCCCGCCAAGGCCTCCGAAGGGCCGGGCCTTGCCGACGAGATCATGGCTGTGAGGGCCGGCGTCACTCAGGCGCGGCCGAGCCGCTAGGACCGCGTCCGGCCGTCCGAGACCGGCGCGGCCGTGGGGGCCATGCCTTTGTCAGCGTCCCTCGACGCGCGCGGATGGGCGTCCACCCGCCTGATCCAGGCCTCGAGCCGAGGATAGGCGCCGTCAAGGCGCTGATACTCCTCGAGCACCCGGTGGAATGGCTCGCCATCTTCCTCGGCGCGCCCGAGCGCGTATCGGAGAAACGGGAAGGCCGCGCAGTCGGCGGCACTGAACGCGCCGAACAGGTACTCGCGCTCCTCGAGCAGCGCTTCGAACCGGTCGAAGGAGCCACGCATCGAGGCGGCCAGCGAGCTGACTCGGTCCGGATCGGGAGACATCAGGCGCAGCTCCGCCTCGAGGCGATTGGGCGCCGCCTTCCAGACGCGGTCGAACCAGTCGATGAAGATCAACATCTCGGCCCGCGAGGCCGGAGACGCTGGGTATAGGGGTGGATCGGGGTGGCGGGCGTCGAGGTGCCGGACGATCTCCATCGAGTCGATGACCACCTCGTCCCCGTCGACCAGCACCGGCACAAGCGGCTGGCCGCTGACACGGCGCACATCGCGACGATCGGCCGGGTCGATCGAGACCAGCTGCGCATCGAGGCCCTTATGACCGAGGGCGAGCGTCACGCGCTCGACGTTGGTCGAATAGGGGGTCGAGTAGAGCTGCAGCACCTTCCCGACTCCCTCCGGTGTCCCGTTCACCGGCCCACCGCCTCGAACTCGCCCGTCTCCACGTCGCGGACGACCTTTGCGCGGATCTCTTCGTCGGTGGGCACGGGGTCCATCTTGGCAGCCTGGCGCCTGAGCTGGATTTCGCGGAAGCGGCGGAACTTGAGAATCTCGAGCACGTAGACCAGATAAACGCTCGCCGCGGCCGCAAAGACGCCAAAGGCCACGATCACCACCGTCCAACCGGTGTGGAAGTTGCCGTGGTTGTCGGAATAGGGCACGAAGCGCAGCGCAAGCCCCAGGGCCGAAAGGGCAAGCGTCCATCCGTACAGGTACAGAACCGAGCGGCGCTGGGAGAAGCCGATGCGATCGAAGCGGTGGTGGAAGTGCTCGCGGTCGCCTCGGTACACGGGCTGCCGGTACTTGATGCGCTTGGCCACCACAAAGCCGGTGTCGAGGATCGGCACCGCGAGGATCACGAGCGGGAAGAACAGGGCGACCACGGCGGCCGTCTTCAACACCCCTTGGATGGCAATGCAGGCGAGCAGGAGGCCGAGGAGGTTGGAGCCGGCGTCGCCCATGAAGACCGACGCCGGGTGAAAGTTGTGCCTCAGGAAGCCGACGGACGCGCCGGCGGTGAGTGCCGCCAGCACGCCCGCATCGTCGCGGTCGAGCGAGAGCGCGATGACCGCGAAGGTGGCCGCAGCGATCGTGCAGACGCCGGCAGCGAGGCCGTCGACTCCGTCCGTGAGGTTCACGACGTTCATCACCGCGACGATGCCGAGCACGGTGACCGCTCCACTCGCGTCGCCGAGGTCGACGCCGCCGATGAACGGCAGGGTGAAGGCCTCCACCCGGACACCGGCAAGGACTGGGACCAGCGCCGCCACGCACTGGCCGGCCAGCTTGATCGGCGCGGGAAGGTCGAAGACGTCGTCGATCGCCCCGATCACGGCGATGGCCGCGGCGCCGAACAGGATGCCGCGCGTCTGGTCGGTCTGAGCCAGGAACAGCGCGCCGGCGATGAGCACCGCGAGCAGGATGGCGAGACCCCCGAGCCGCGGCATGGGCCGTTCGTGGAGCCCACGCTCCTTGGGCTGGTCGACGGCCCCGACCCCGTAGGCCAGGCGGGCGCTGAGCGGCGTGGCCACGAGCGCGACGGCGGCCGCCACCAGAAAGGCCCACAGGGCGTCCATCGGTTCCACCGCCGACTGAGCCTAGTCCGGCCTTCCCCGGCACCGGACTACGGTGTGCGGGTGGCCGAGGGCGAGGAGCTTGAGCAGACGATCCTCGCGCTGCTCGAGGAACGGGCGCCGGGCAAGACCATCTGCCCCTCCGAGGCGGCCCGCGCGGTGGGCGGGGACGGGTGGCGGGATCTGATGGGGCCCGCCCGCGAGGCGGCGCAGCGCCTCACCGAGCGCGGCACGATCGAGGTCACCCAGGGCGGCTGGGTGATCGATCCGCGCACGGCGCGAGGCCCGATCCGGCTGCGTCGAATCGGCGATCAGCCCTCGGACGGCAGCTCGCGGAGCTGATGTGACGCCGTGAAGAAGCCGCGGTAGCCGAGCGCCGTGGCCACCACCGCGGCCAGGGCGACGCTGCCAAGGAGCGTCCACAGCAGGATCAGCTGTAGCCGCACGGCGTCCAGCGGGTCGGCGCCCGCCACGAGCATGCCCACCATGGTGCCGGGAAAGAACACGACGCCCGTGGTCTTGGTCGAGTCCACGAGTGGGATCAGGCCTGACCGCAGGCTGCGACGCACTAGCCCGGCCGCCGCCTGCCGCGCGGTGGCCCCCAACGCGAGCGTCGCCTCGATCTCCAGGGCCGAGCCACGCACCTCGTCGCCCAGTCGGTTGAGCGACACGGCGGCTGCCGTCATCGCGTTGCCGATCACCATGCCCCCGACCGGCACCAGGTAGCGAGGGGTCGGCTCGAACACCTGTAGGGCCAGCACGAGACCCAGGGTCACGATCGCCGCGCCGGCCAGGGCTACGAACAGGACCGGCAACGCGCCCGGCACCTGGCGCGCACGGCCGCGGGCGGTGAGCGCGCCGAAGCCCACCATCACCGTTAGGAGCAGCGCCACGAGCCACAGGCTGTCCGAGTCGAAGATGGCCTGGATCACGTAGCCGACGGCGGTGAGCTGAACGAAGGAGCGGACGACTGCAATCCCCAGATCGCGCTCCAGCTCGGCGCGACGGAGGAACGAGAGTGCGGCGGCAAGGGCCACCAGCACGAGGCTCGCCGCCACCTCGACGAGCGAGATGTCGAGCTCGGGGCTCACGCGCCCGGCACCGGCTTCACGAGACGGCCGCCCCGGTCGCGGCTACGCGCCCGTCCCGCACCTGTACTACCCGGGTGGATAGGCGGGCCGCCAGGCTCCGATCGTGGGTGACCATCACCGTGGACACCTCGAGATGCTCCTGGAGATCCCACAGCGTGCGCTCGACGCCGGCACTCGCCTCCTCGTCGAGGGCGGACGTCGGCTCGTCGAGCAGGAGCACTCGCGGCTCTAGCGCGAGGGCCCGAGCGAGCATCACGCGCTGCTGCTCGCCCACCGACAGTCGCCGGGCATCGCGGTCGGCGTAGGACCGTGCGAGGCCCGCCAGCTCGAGGAAGCGGGTCACGTCGGGGCGGCGGCCGACGAGGCGGGGCCCGTAGCGCACGTTGTCGGTCACGCTCGCCGACAGGAGAGCGGGAAGCTGTGGCACGAGGCATGCCTGCCGGCGGAGATCGAGCACATCGAGGGTGCGAACGTCCTCTCCGCGGAAGCGCACGGTCCCGCTCTGCGGCTCAGCCAAGCGGTTGAGCAGGCGCAGCAGCGTGGATTTCCCAGACCCCGACGGCCCGAGCAGGGCGGTGGATCCCGGCTCGATCACCAAGTCGACGTCCTGCAGGACACCGACGTCGCCGCGGGCGGCGAACACGCCCGTCAGATCGAAGAGCGCCTCGGCTATTGCCCTGGCTCGAAAGGTTCGTCCACTAGACGGAAGCGGTGGCGCCGAGGTGCGGGTACAGAGGGTGCCGCTCGGCCAACGCACGCGTCTGCTCGGCCAGCTCATTCCGGAGCGCCTCGCTCCAGTCGCCGGTCAGGGCCTGGGCAATCACCGATCCGGTCTCGCGGAACTCATCGACGTCGAAGCCTCTGGTGGCGAGGGCCGGGGTGCCGATGCGCAGGCCCGACGACACCGCCGGCGGACGGGGGTCGAAGGGCACGGCGTTGCGATTTACGGTTATGCCGATCTCCGCCAGCCGGTCCTCGGCCTGCTGCCCGTCGAGCTCGGACTCGCGCAGGTCGACCAGCACCAGGTGCACATCGGTTCCTCCGGTGAGCACCCGTACGCCGGCGCCCAGGAGCACCTCGGCGATGGTCACGGCACCCTCACGGGTGAGCCGCTGGCGCTCCCTGAACATGTCGCTGTCGGCCAGCCGGAAGGCCACCGCCTTGCCCGCGATCACGTGCATGAGCGGCCCGCCCTGCTGGCCCGGGAACACGGCCGAATCGATCTTCTTGGCGTACTCCTCGCGGCACAGGATCACCCCCCCGCGCGGGCCGCCGAGCGTCTTGTGCACCGTGGTCGTGACCACGTCGGCGTGCTGTACGGGGCTGGGATGCTCACCCGCGGCCACCAGTCCGGCGAAGTGCGCCATGTCCACCATGAGGTAGGCGCCCACCGAGTCGGCGATCTCGCGGAACGCCGCGAAGTCGAGCGCGCGGGGGTAGGCCGACCAGCCGGCGAGGATGAGCTTCGGCCGTCGCTCCTGCGCCAGCCGCGCGATCTCCTCCATGTCCACCAGCGAGTCCTCGGCGCGCACGCCGTAGGCCGCGATGTCGTACAGGCGCCCCGAGAAGTTGATCTTCATCCCGTGCGACAGGTGGCCGCCGTGGTCGAGCCGCATGCCGAGGATCGTGTCGCCCGGTCGAAGGAGCGCGTGGTAGACGGCCGCATTGGCCTGGGCGCCCGAGTGCGGCTGTACGTTGGCGTGCTCGGCCCCGAACAACGCCTTGGCGCGGTCGATGGCGAGCTGCTCGGCCACGTCCACGTACTCACAGCCCCCGTAGTAGCGCTTGCCCGGGTAGCCCTCGGCGTATTTGTTGGTGAGCACCGAGCCCTGGCAGTCGAGCACCGCCTGGGGGGCGAAGTTCTCGGAGGCGATCATCTCGAGCGTCGATTCCTGGCGACGCAGCTCGTCCTCGAGCACCCGGGCGATCTCGGGGTCCACCTCGTCGACGGGGCGGTTGAAGTAGTCGGGGCTGACGTTGGTCACCCGTTCACCGTACCAACGGGTCGGGCGGCAGCAGCGCCCTGGCTGCCTTCTACAACAGGCTCCTCACCTGGGCAGCGGGAAGCGCGCCCTCCCGCACGATCGCGAACTCCCCGCTCCGCTCGTACTTGGTCAGGTCCACCACCGTCGACGGCGTTCCGGGCAGCTCGCCGCCGTCGAGTTGCAGGTCGACACGGCGGCGGATGTCGGCGGGCACGTCGAGGAGCCGCCGGGCATCGGACCCGCCCGAGCGGTTGGCGCTCGACTGGAGGACGGGCCACGAGACTCCGCCGAGTGGCTCCAGTCCGCCGGCAAGCGCGGGCACCCTGAGGCCGAGCCGCCCGGGCTCGGGCCCGCACGCGAGCGGGAAGCGGCGCTCCGGGTTCGGCAGTAGGACGGTGAGCGGGCCGGGGAGCAGGCGCTCGAGGGCCGCGCGCGTGTCCTCGGCGAGCTCGGTCAGAGCGGCGAGCGCCAGTTCGAGTCGGAAGAACATCACCGCCGCCGGCCGCGCGGGTGGGCGGCCCTTCAACTCATAGAGCCGGCGTACCCCCTCCTTCGACTCGGGCTCGGTGGCCAGGCCGTACACCGTGTCGCAGGGGAAGATGGCCACGCCCCCGACCGCCATGCAGCGGTTGAAGGTGGCCACCTGGCGCTCGGTCACGGCACCAGACCGGCGGTCACCCACTCCCCTCCGTCGAGCCCCCTTCGTGATTCTGCTTCAGCGAGCAACCGGCGCACGGACTCCGCCTGCGCCCTGTCGTGCTCGAGCGCGAGGCGCGTGCCGCTCGGAGCCGAACCCACGAGGCCGCGAATGGCGTCAAGGCCGTCCGGTCCGGCGAGGAACGCCTCCGGCGGCTCGTAGAGCTTGAGCTCGGGCGCCAGGGCGTCCCACTCGTCCTCACGGATATAGGGCATGTTGGCAAGCACCAGGTCATAGCTGCCCGGGGGAAGGTCGCGCGCCTCCATCAGATCGACATCGAGGTCGAGCGCTGCGGCGTTTCGACGAGCCACGTCCAGCGCATCGGCGGAGGCGTCCGATGCGCTCACGCGCAGGTCCGGCCGCTCGTGCTTGACCGCCAGTGCCACCGCCCCTGAGCCGACCCCGACCTCGTGCACGCGGGCTCCCTGCGCCAGGTCGAGTGCGACCTCCACGAGCAGCTCGGTCTCCGGGCGCGGAATCAGCACGCGGGGATCGACCTCGAGCTCGATCCAGCGGAAGCCCTTCTTCCCGAGGATGTAGGCCACCGGCTCGCGCTCGCACCTGCGTCGCAGGAGCTCCGCCGCGGTCTCCGCCACCTCCTCCGAGACCTCCTGCTCGGGCGCCGCGAAGAGGGCCCCCCGGTCCACGCCGAGCGCCTCGGCGATCAGCAGCTCAGCGTCCAGGCGCGGCGTGGGCACGCCGGCCCTCTCGAGGGAGAGGATCGCCTCCGCCACCACGGCGCGCGAGGTCGCGGTCCGACCGTTCGTGGAGGAGGCCACCCCGCTAGCCGCCGACGAGCGCGGCCTGCTCGAGCTTGCGCCGCTTCTCGTCGGCCTCGAGGGCCCCGGTGAAGTCGTCGAGCTCGCCGGCGAGCACGGCCTCGAGGTTGTTCTTCGTCAGCTTCACGCGGTGGTCGGTCACGCGGTCCTGGGGGAAGTTGTAGGTGCGGATCTTCTCCGAGCGCTCCCCGCTGCCGACCTGCGAGCGCCTGTCCGCCGACAGCTCGGCCTGCTGGGCCGCGATCTCGGCCTCGAGCAGCCGCGCCCGCAGCACGCGCATGGCCTTGTCGCGGTTCTGGAGCTGGGACTTCTCGTCCTGCATCGAGACCACCACGCCCGAGGGCCTGTGGGTGATGCGCACCGCGGAGTCGGTGGTGTTCACCGACTGCCCCCCGGGGCCGGACGAGCGGTATACGTCGATCTGTAGGTCGCTCTGCTCGATGTGCACGTCCACGTCCTCGGCCTCGGGGAGCACGGCCACCGTGGCGGTGGACGTGTGGATCCGCCCCTGAGACTCGGTCTCCGGGACGCGTTGGACCCTGTGCGTGCCGCCCTCGAACTTGAAGACGCTGTAGGCGCCGCCGCCCTTGACGGCGAACGTGTAGTCGCCGTCCGAGACCGACAGCGCCTCCGTCTTGAAGCCGCGCCGCTCGGCGTAGCGGGTGAGCATGCCGAAGAGGTCGCCGGCGAACAGGCCGGCCTCCTCCCCGCCCGTGCCCCCGCGCACCTCGACGATCACGTTCTTGTCATCGTTGGGATCGGCCTCGACCATGGCCAGTCGAATCTCCTCCTCGAGCTCGCGCAGGCGGGCATCCGAGGTCTCGAGGAGCTGTCGGATCTCGGGATCGTCGCCGTCTGAGAGCAGCTCGCGCGCGCCGGCGGCGTCGTCGGCGGCGTGGAGGTACTCGACGGCCAGCCCGTGCGCCACCTCGATCTGGCTGTAGGCGCGCCCCACCTCGGCGTAGCGCTCCCGATCCCCGATCACCGCGGGGTCGGACATCTGTCCAGAGAGCTCGACGAAACGGCTCTCGATCTGCTCCACCAGGCGGTCGATCATGGCCGGTCGAGGCTAGTGGACCGGCGCGTCGCGATCTCAGCCGGGAGACTCAGACTGGATCCCGGCTCAGTGTGAGTGCACCGCCACGCGGGCCTCACTCGGCGCCACGCTGTCTCCCTCATACCGCTCCGGATCCTCTTCGAACTCATGGAGGCAGTGCTCGGAGCAGAAGTGGTGGGTCTGCCCGCCCGCCTCCAGCCGAAGGGCCTTGCTGCGGTCGACGGTCATTCCGCATACCGGGTCGGCCACGCCGCGCCGCACGGTCATGCCGATGAGCAGCACGAAGACCACGAGCCCGGCCGCGTTGAGGGCGGCCTTGTAGTTGAGCTCGACCGTCCCGAACACGTCGTCGGCCGTCGGCCGGGTGGCGGGGATGAAGCCCAGGCCACCGAACAGGACGTCGATCAGGAGCGCGGCGATCACCATCGTCACGAACATGAGGGCGGTGATCCGCAGCGCGAACTGCCAGCCGTAGTACTTGCGGTAGACGGCGAGGATGGGCAGCACGATCAGGTCAGCGAAGATGAAGGCCATCACGCCGGCGAAGGAGATGCCGCCGGACCAGAGCACGGCCGCCAGCGGCACGTTGCCGATCGAGCAGACGAAGCTGAGCACGGCGATCACCGGACCGATGAAGGCGCCCCAGACCGCCTGGACCGGCGCCGACGCATCGGTCAGGAAGAGGGCGTTGAAGAAGTCGTCGCCGAGCAGCGCCACGAAGCCGGCGAGTAGGAAGCCGATCGTGATCTCCTTCCACAGCATCTGCCAGTCGCCGCGGAAGTTGTGGGCAACGTCCGACCACGCCGCGCCTGAGGTGAGCCGCTCGCGCCACCCCAGCTCGGATTCCGCCGAGTGGTGCTGATGGCCGGTGTCGGCCGCGCGCGCATGGGTGCGCGCCTCCTCCTCGAGGCGGCGGGACACGAACAGCCGCAGCATGCCCCACATCAGCCCGATCATCAGTAGACCGCCGACGTACTCCGCGAGCGCGAACTGCCAGCCGATGAGGAGCCACAGCACGAGGCCGAGCTCCCAAACGAGGTTCGTCGAGGCGAACTGGAAGGAGAGCGCGGAGGCCGCGGAGGCGCCCTTCTGGAAGAGCGACTTGGCGATCGCGATGGCCGCGTAGGAGCAGGACGACGAGGCCGCGCCCAGCCCGGTTGCCCTGGCGACCGGTCCGATCCCACCGCCCGAGAGAGCCGACTGGATGCGCTCGCGGGGTACCCACGCCTGCACCACGGCCGAGACCGCGAATCCGAGCACAAGCGCCCACCACACCTCCCAGGCCATGAGGAAGGCGTTCGACAGGCCTTCGCCGATCTTGCTCAATACGTCGGTCACCCCTCCAACTGTAGCATGTACCCCTAGGGGGTAGTGGTATGGTACCTGTCATGACACCCTCCCAGACCGCTGCAACCCGCGGCTACACCGCCACCAAGGACCAGCTCCTCGCCCGACTCGACCGCGTCGAAGGCCAGGTGAGAGGCGTGCGTGGGATGGTCGAGGACGACCGCTACTGCATCGACGTGCTCACCCAGATCAGCGCAGTGCAGGCCGCGCTCGACAAGGTCGCCCTCGGGCTGCTCGACGACCACGCCCGCCACTGCGTGATCGGCACGCCGGCAGGCGACGAACAGGATCGCGCCGAGGAGCTGATGGCGGCCGTCGGTCGCCTGATGCGGCGCGGCTAGGCCGAGAACGAATGCCCAGCGAGCACTCGGTTTCCGACGCTTCTGGTGGCGCGGCGCTCAACGGCCTCGCCTTCAGCGCCACCGTTCACTGCCTCACGGGCTGTGCCATCGGCGAGGTGCTCGGCATGGTGATCGGAACGAGCATGGGCCTCACCAATCTCCAGACCGTCGTCCTGTCGGTGGGACTGGCCTTCCTCTTCGGCTACAGCCTCACGATGCTTCCACTGGTCAGGTCGGGGTTGGCTCTGGCCGCGGTGCTGCCGCTGGCGCTTGCCTCCGACACGCTGTCCATCACGGTGATGGAGATCGTCGACAACGTGATCATGGTGGTCATCCCCGGAGCGATGGACGCGGGGCCCACGCGGCTGCTCTTCTGGGCCAGCCTCGCCGCGGCCCTGCTGATCGCGGGCTCGGTTGCCTTCCCCGTGAACAGATGGCTCATCGCGCGCGGCAAGGGGCACGCGGTCGTGCACCAGCACCACGCGCACTGACCCGCCCAAGGCCTTTCTTCGTACTCGATCGGTAACCACGACAAATCAGAGGAGCTACGTGTCGATGAAGGTCACAAGACGGATCCGGGCGTCCCGGTTGCTTTCGGTGATGCTGGTCGTCCCCGCCCTAGCGCTGGGCGCATGCGGCAGCGACGACAAGAAGGGCGAGCAGGCGTCGAGTGGCGGGGATAAGGCCGCGGCCGACGCCGACGTGCGCACCAAGGAGCGCGCCTTTCTCGAAGCCATGACGCCTCACCACGAGTCGGCGGTGGCAATGACCGAGGTGGCCGCGGAGCGCGCCGAGGCTCCCGAGATCAAGGAGATCGCGAAGGGCATCGCCGAGTCCCAGGAGCCGGAGATCAAGCAGATGCAGGACATCCACCAGCGGCTCTTCGGCTCACCGCTCGTGCCCAACCCGGGCGCGCACGACGAACTCGGCCTGTCCCCGGAGGAGGCGGGCGCAGGTCATGACGACGCCGCCGCCAAGCTCGAGACCGCCGACCCGTTCGACCGCGCGTTCGTCGATGAGATGGTCCCCCACCACGAGGGCGCCATCCGCATGGCCGAGGCGGTGCTGGCGGTGACCGAGGACGGCGAGCTCAAGGAGCTTGCGCAGGGCATCGTTGACACCCAGAAGAGGGAGATCGGGGAGATGAACTCCTTCCGCACGGCGGAGTACGGCGGACCCGTGCCGGAGGCCGGGGCTCATGGCGAGGAGGAGGCGCCTGAAGACGCAGGCGAGCACGGCGGTGGCCACTCGGGCTGATTGCCGACTTCCGCCGGCGGTTGGGCGCAGCCGCCGCGCCTCAGCCGCCGGCGGGAGAGCTCAGGGCAGGCCCCGCCTCGGGGGCACCGCAGACCGAGTAGCCGATGCCGGCGGCCAACTGCTCGCGTTCGATCAAGGTCTGGCTGACGCGTGTGGCGATCGCGTTGAACCGCTCTATTCGCTCGTCGTCGAACGCCCCGGGGGCCTCGGCCAGGACTATCTCCTCGCGGAGCAGGGCGATGACCCGGGCGGTCCGTTCGTGGAAGGCCGCAACATCATCGGCGAGCTCGGTCGGCGGGGTGAGGGCGCGGAGCTTCGTGTCGAGCGTCGAGCGCGAGGAGAGCTGGGCACGAGCCGCCTCCCCTGAGTCGGCGGGGTCCTCGACCGCCTGCTCGCGCAGCGGAGCGAAGCGCGCACAGATCCGATCGCCTGCTGCCAGGTAGGCCGAAGGCCCGGGCGGCGGGCTCTTCTGGGGCGCCGGCACAGTCGAACCCGCCGAATCGCCGCCACCGCACCCCGCCACCGCGAGGGCGACGACCGTCGCTGTCGCCTTCAGAGGGACCGTCAGCCCGTGAAGCGCGGCGAGGGCAGCCCGCCCGGCAGCAACTGGTCAGGCCCCGACGGCGCCTGGCCGGCGACCCGCACGCGCAGACGGCGCACGATCGGCTTGCGGTCGGAGAGAACCCGCAGCTCCACCGTGTAGCGCCCAGGCCGGACTGCCTGTCCGTCCCAGCGCACGACCGCCACCCTGCCGGTCTGGCAGCGATTCACCAGCGTCCGCACCGGCCGCCGGCCGCGCAGTACCCGTACCAGAAGCCGCGCCGGCTGCGCGAACCGCACGGTGGCTACCCGCATGTTGCGCCCGGGACGAATCCGGCGGGCGCCGCCCCGTACGGACTCCAGAAGTGGGCCGGAGGCACTCGTCACGGCCACCGACTGCCGACGGCTCTCGAAGCCCGAGGTGATCGTCACGTCCGTCGCGCCGGGACACGTGGCCCGGAAGCGGGCCGAGCTCGTCTGGGTGCGGGGGTCGCGGCGCGGGTCGTCGGCGGCACCCGCCACCGGGCGGAGCACGCTCGGGTTGCCGCTCGTCCAGATCCGCGCCGGGGACGGAAGGTTGGCCACGTTGGGGCGCGTGGGGTCGGGATCGCGCAGCTCGAGGGCGTCGACCTTCGGCCCCTCCTCGGTCGGCTGCTTGCCGAACGCCTCGAACGTCGTGACGCTGCGGGTCATCACGTTCGACGGGCCCTTCACGGTGATCCCGTCTGGCTCGAATATGGGTACGGCGTCGGTGACGATGCCCCCGTCGGGGAGCACGCGCACGAGGCGGTAGCCATGCCAGTAGCCGTAGTCGGTGCCGGCGTCCTCGCGGCTCTCGTCCACGTAGACCTCGCCGCCGGCCCCGCCGTCGGTGAAGTAGGGGACCCCCTGGGCGGTGTAGGTCCACTGGCCCTTGATGTGGCCGAGGAAGACTCCGTCGACCTTCGCCGCGGCAGCGGCGGCCTCGAAGACCTGGTTGTCGGGGGAGCCGCCCTCACCCATGGTGTGGGGCGACGGGAGCGGCTGGGTGTGCTCGGGGCGTGGGTCCTGGGTGGGCATGTGCATCGAGACGAACACCTTCTTCCCGGCGGCCTTGGCCTCCGCGGCGCGCTTGGCCAGGAAGGCGAACTGCCCGTTGCCCTCTTCGGCGTTCGGGAAGGGCGGGTTCTGCAGGTTGTCGCAGTTCGTGATTCCGTAACAGGAGTTGTCGATCACGATCCAGCGGACGTTGGCGTAGTCGAAGAAGTAGTGCGACGAGGCCCCCGCGGGGTCGTTCGCCGGCCGCTCGCGGGGACCGAAGCCCGGCTCGGCCACCGGAGCGGCGTCGCCGAAGGGGTAGGGCCGGTCGGCGAAGACCTGCTCGTAGTTGCCGAGGTCGGCAACCGGCGAGAGGCCACCGGGCACCCCGGGGGGCGCCTTACGATCGTGGTTGCCAACGCCGGGGAAGTACGGGATGTCCGCCCGGTCGTAGGCGCCCATGAGCTCCTTCCACTTGCCGAGGAGCTCGACCTTGCCGTCTGAGGCCTTGTCCGCGGAGGTGACCACGGCGCGCGGCCGGTAGCGAATTGAGTCGGCGATGACCTTGGGAAAGATCCGCATGCCGTCGTCGTCGTCGAGGTGCTCCTCGCCGTAGTGCACGAAGAGCGACCCGGGCCCGTCGACGGGGGGCCAGGAGGCGGGCGCCGCGGCACTCGATCCCGGCGCGCCCGCCAACACAACCAGTGCACCGGCGACCATCCACCGCCTGAGCGCGCGCGAACTCACGGATCCCAGACTAGCCACCACTCCCGCCCGGAGCGCCGCTAACGGCGACGCGGGCGCAGGAACTTGACGCCGGTCGTCCTTCGTGGCACCGTCCGAACCGTCGTGCTCGTGCCGGCGCGCAGGTTCGCCTGCGCCGTCACTCGAAGGCTTCGTCTCCGGGCCACCAGACGCGCGTTGGACCGTGAGAGCCGGAAGCTGACAAGCCGCGCGGTCCTCGCGGGGATGTTCACCGAGCGGTTGACGAGCAGTATCCGCCTGCGGCTCTTCCCCCGCCTGATGCGCTGAGCGGTGCGGATGCGTACCGTGCCAATGCAGCGAGTGCTCGAGCGGCACACGAGCCGCACCCGGCCCCTCGCGCCACGGATCACCACATTCCGCTTGGCCACCTGGAGGCTGCGCGTACTGCCGGGCTGGTTGCCGGGGCCGCCTCCGCCCGGTGCTCCGCCTCCGCCCGGTGCTCCGCCTCCGCCCGGTGCTCCGCCGCCGCCCGGTGCTCCGCCGCCGCCTGTTGTTCCGCCGCCGTCCGGACGGGTGACCTTGACGGTCTCCGCGTTGCTGGCCGAAGTACGGACGCCCCCGTTGAACTGCGCCAGCACGCGATAGGCG
>JAABUN010001048.1_pt1 | contig 65585 bp, 56 predicted proteins | sample 5559311 | NCBI WGS metagenome assembly JAABUN01 (sample SAMN10711877, study PRJNA513370) | rock metagenome | isolation source: Antarctica rocks | place: Antarctica: Victoria Land, Siegfried Peak sud
TTATCAAAAGTTTTACGTTCAACACCGCAATATCGTTTGAAATTAGCGGCGGCTAATAGTTTCAATTTTTCGTAGAGCATATATTGTTAGCTCTACCATCAGTTATGTTACTTTTGCATGAGGTCTATTCTTCTGAAAGCCCGAGAAATGTTTTTGTGGAAATTTTTCTTTTTTCGTTGTATTATCTGTTCATTGGTAATTCTACCTAATGTGTACTAGGTTGAATTAAGGCGGAAGGCTCACGAATGTTAAAGCATTCGTGAGCCTTTTGTTCTTATAGTGTCCGATTCTGCTGGTCGGTTAGTACGTTTCTTTTAAGTTCTTCAATTTTGTTCGCAATCAACGTCGTCCTAAAAGCTGTGAGCGTCAAAACTCTCGGCTTTTGTTTTTCTATGAATTAGCTTATTTTATCGAAATAATCAAATATTGCGGCGTTGGCACGAGCCGAATATGTTCGTTGCGAGAAAACACGGGCGTTTTTAAATATTTCATTGAATTCCGCAAATATGTAAGCATTGCGGAAACAATTTGAGTAAAAATTTGTAAATCTCGATTAAACAAGAGTAGAAATTTGGAAGTCACCGATATATCGTGTCCAAGCCAATCTTCTGGCGGGCATACCAAAATCAAAAAAGGCAACCTGTGTTTTCAGGTTGCCTTTTTTTGAAGCGGATAAATTAATACCGATTAGCTTTGAGGAAATTTATTCATATCTGAAATTAAACATAAATGCTTGCGGCTTTTTTTGTTTGTCGTCATTTTTCGGCTTTTCTTCTTTCGGCTTCTTCGGTTTCGGTTCGACAACAATGACCGGCGGACTTGGCTTCGGCGGCGGCTTTTTATCGCCGTTCCTTTGTGCCGATGCCGTTATCGAAACGCCGATAACGATTGCCATTGCAAATAATAATTGTTTTAAAGTTTTCATCACGTTTTTACTCTTTAATTTCTAAGACACCGGGGAAAATGAAAGCGCGCCCGCTTTTATCAAGCAATATCAATGCCATAAACATTTTCCGTCAGGTTTTTCAATCAAACTTTGACTGCTTACCTTTGATTCAATCCTAGCACATTACGTTTTCCGTAAAATTTATACGAAAACGTTAATCGAGTGTTATCTGCATATTTTCGGATACAAAATTCGATTCGTGAAGAATCTTTCTGTGCATCGGTCGCAGATTCGCTCAAAAAGATTATAATTTGTAATAATTTGTAATAACAGCGCAATCGAATAGCAAACAATAAATAAAGCAGCCAAATGCCGAACAACAATCAACATATCAAACAAATTCTCGTTGTCGTCGCTACTTTTGGCGTAATTTTCGTCAATTATCTTGCCGGAAGCGGTTATATCAATCAAAGAACGCCGGAATTCGTCTCCGGCAAATATCCGACTTTGATAACGCCTTCGGGTTATGCTTTTGCAATCTGGAGTTTGATATATTTCGGTTTGGTTGCTTTTGGCATTTATCAAGCGTTGCCCAAAAATACCGGGCGTTTTGCAAACATCAGAACCGTTTATATTTTAAATTGCGCGGCAAATTGCGTGTGGATTTATCTGTGGCATTACGAACAAATTTTGGCGAGTTTGGTGGTGATGTTCGTGCTGCTCGGCACGCTCGTTTTTATCAACGTCAAATTGCTGAAAACCGAATCGGCGACGGAATACTGGTTGGCGTGTGTGCCTTTTGGCATTTATTTCGGATGGATAACGGTTGCGACGATTCTCAATTTTACCGTCGCGCTGGTTTATCTTAATGTGAAAACTTCCGATTTTTCGACAAGCGTTTTGGCTTCCGTTTTAATAGTTGCGGCAACTTTGCTGGGAGTAATCATTCGTTTCAAACTCGTAAATGTCGCGTATCCTTTAACAATCGCGTGGGCTTTGACCGCCATCGCCCTCAAACAAAGCGGGCAAACGATGATTGTCGTCTGCGCCGCCTTTTGCGTTATCGTCTTGCTGGTTTCCGCGTTATCAATTTTGATGCAGACAAAAACTCGAACTCAATGAACAACGGAAAAATCTGCGTTTCGGTTTGTGCGGAAACGGCGGAAGAATTTATCAAAAACATTAAACGCGCCGAAGAATTTGCGGACGTTATCGAACTGCGTTTTGATTGTTTGGAATCGAATCAAATTGATATTCTTTTTGCAAAGCTGCGCCAGCTAGGGCGGATGAATAAAATTCCTTTTATCGTAACTTTTCGGGCAAAAGAACAAGGCGGAAAGCGTAAACTAACAAAGGAACAACGCGATAATTTTTGGAACAGCGGCAACGAAATCGGCTGGGCTGATTTAGAAGAAGATGTTGTCGAAGATTCATTTTCCCGGTTATGGGACAAAAAAATTTGTTCTTATCACAATTTTAACGGCGTTCCCGAAAATCTTGAGAAGATTTATAAAAGACTCAGAGCAACTAAAGTAGATATTATAAAAATCGCCGTTCAAGCCGATGACATCAAGAGCTCAATCGCCGTTTGGAAACTGTTGGAACAATCAAAGAGAGAAAATAAGGATATTACCGATTCGCTTGCCGTTTGGAAACTTTCAGAACACGCAAGGCAACGGAGTATAGAAATCATTCCAATCACAATGGGCGAAGCCGGAAAATGGACGCGGATTTTAGGCTTGGCGCACGGAGCGTTTATGACTTATGCCGCGCTTGAAGCGGGCAAGGAAACGGCAAGCGGACAATTTTCCGCGCGGGATTTAATCGAAACTTATCGCGTCAAAGAACTCGACGAACAAACGGAAATCTACGGCATCGTCGGCAATCCGGTCACGCATTCGCTCTCGCCTTTTATGCACAATGCCGCATATAAAATTCACAATCTCAACGCGGTTTATATTCCGTTTGAAGTGAAAAATTTGGATGAATTTATAAAAAAATTTATCCGAAAGGAAACGCGGGAAATCGAATTAAATTTTAAAGGTTTTTCCGTAACAATTCCGCATAAACAATCAATTATCAAACATCTCGATTTTATTGACGAAACGGCACAAGCAATCGGCGCGGTCAACACGGTCAAAATCGTTGACGGAAAACTTTACGGCTATAATACTGACGCGCAAGGTTTTATCGAACCATTAAAAAATTCTTACGGTGATTTGCGCGAAGCAAAAGTTGCAATTCTCGGCGCAGGCGGCGCGGCGCGGGCTTGCGTTTACGCTTTAAAAAAAGAAGGCGCGAAAGTTGTAATTTTCGCCCGCAGTATAAAAAAAGCAAAATCTTTGGCAAGCGAATTTCAAATTCAGTTAAAGGAGTTTTCAAAGACCGAAAACCAAAAACCAAAAACCGATTTTAATAATTTTGACGTTTTCGTCAACACGACTCCGCTCGGAATGAAAGGTAAGTTAGAAAACGAAACACCGATGCTTGCCGGACAAATCAAAAACGTTAAACTGGTTTATGATTTGGTTTATAATCCTTTTGAAACGCAGTTTTTGAAGGAAGCGAAAAGCGGCGGCGTTCCGGCAATCGGCGGGCTTGCGATGCTCGCGGCGCAAGGCGCGGCGCAGTTCAAACTTTGGACAGGCGAAGATGCGCCGATAAAGGAAATGAGCGCGGCGGCTTTACGAAAATTAAGTTAGCCAAAAAATAAAAGAATTTTAGAGTCAAAATTTTCTTATCTGCACTCTGCTAGCCTTTTGTGGTAAAAAATATTTAATGAACGAAAGATACAGCCGCCAAATTTTATTCTCTGAAATCGGCAAATCGGGACAAGAAAAACTGTTAAATTCCCGTGTCCTGATTGTCGGCTGCGGCGCGCTCGGATGTTCACATGCCGAAACTTTGACACGCGCTGGTGTCGGATTTTTAAGAATTGTTGACCGCGATTTTGTCGAGTTTTCAAATTTGCAAAGACAAACTTTATTCAGCGAAAAGGACGCGAAGGAAAAACTTCCGAAGGCGATTGCGGCAAAAAATCGCTTATATGAAATCAATTCGGAAATAGAGGTTGAATCAATCGTCGCCGATGTAAATTATTCAAACATCGAAAGTTTTGTCAAAGATTGCGATTTAGTTTTGGATGGCACGGACAATTTTCAGACACGCTATTTGATAAACGACGCTTGCGTAAAATCGGGTAAAACTTGGATTTACGGCGCGGCGGTTTCATCTTATGGCGCGACGATGACGATAATTCCGTCCGAGTCGCCGTGTTTGCGCTGCATTTTTGAAGAAATGCCAAACGCTGGAAGTTCACCGACGTGCGATACGGCGGGCGTGATTGAGCCGATTATTTCGACAATTTCAGCCGTTCAAACAACCGAAACCTTGAAATTTTTGACAGGAAACTCCAATAAACTGCATCGAAGTTTAATGCAGTTTGATGTTTGGCAAAACGATTGGCGCAAAATAAAGCTCGGTAAGCCGAATGTCGACTGCAAAACCTGCGGGCAGAGAAATTTTGAGTTTTTGAATGCAGAAACGAATGAGTTTTCCGCTGTTTTGTGCGGACGTAACGCCGTGCAGATTTCTCCGCCGAAACAGGCGCAAATTGATTTACAAACGCTTGCCGAAAAGTTAAAAAGTATCGGCGAAGTGAAACAAAATGAATATCTTGTGCGTTTTATTTCCGGCAATTACGAACTAACGATTTTCCGCGATGCCCGCGCCATCGTTCGCGGAACTGACAACGTTTCGACGGCGCGCGCTCTTTATGCAAAATTCATCGGGGTTTGATTCGGCAAAAATAACGAAAATTCTCGAAACGAGAAAATTGACGGCGAAGATAATTTAATTTATTCGGCAAAAAATTTATAAAATATCTGATGAAAAATATTATTTGTTTTGTTTTTACGGCACTTTTGTGTGTCTTTTCAGCAAAAGCGAGCGAGCCTGCAATTTGGTCGGTCAATACGCGCGCCGAAGTTTTAAAAGGCGATGCGCGGGGCGTTTCGATAGCCGACACCGGAACGATAAGTCTCGCGCCACAATTGGCGGAAGTTTTCAATACCGAACAACCTTATGTTTGGTCAACGGCAATTGACAACACAGGCAATGTCTTTTTGGGAACGGGTGGCGACGGCAGAATTTTTCGCGTTGATGCAAACGGCAGCGGTAAAATTTTTGCGGATTTAAACGAACTGAATGTTTCGGCGTTGGCGATTGGACGAGACGGCGCGTTATACGCCGGAACTTCGCCCGACGGAAGAGTTTATCGCATTCCTACAAACGGAACGCCGGAAGTTTTTTTCGAGCCGAAGGAAAAATATATCTGGTCTCTGGCAGTTTTGAGTGACGGAAGTTTGGCAATCGGAACAGGCGAAAACGGTAAAATTTATCGAGTAAAATCGCCAAACGCAACGCCGGAAACTTCCCTGTTTTTCGACACGAGCGAAACGCACATTATTTCTCTGGCGGCGGACAAACAAGGTAATCTCTACGCGGGAACGGACGCGAAAGGCTTGGTTTTGAGATTTTCGCCCGACGGCAAACCGTTTGCTCTGCTCGATTCGAGTTTAAGAGAAATTCACCAAATTTCAGTTAGTAACGACGGTTCTGTTTATGCGCTGGCTGTGAGCAACGCGGCATCGGCTTCAAAACAAATCGCGCCCGCCGCAACGACGGAAAGTCCAACTGTTCCGGCTGAAACAACTGCGGTTCAAGCCGAGCCGCCGCCGAAAAGCCGTTACGATTTATCAACCGCAAAGAGCGCGATTTACAGAATTTTGCCCGACGGCGGAAGCGATGTTATCTGGAATTCGGCAAACGTAACGGCGTTTTCCGTCCAGGCAAATCCGAACGGTAACGGCGTTTTGATTGGAACAAGCGACAAAGGACGTATTTATTCAGTAACAAACAGCGGACAGGAAACTTTATTGCTGCAATCGAATGAAGGACAGATTTCAACTCTGCAAATGCGCGGCAATCAAATGTTTGCGACTTCGAGCAATCAAGGCAAACTTTATCTGGTTAATAAGGAAAATGTCGCTGAAGGAAGTTACGAATCGTCCGTTTTAGATGCGAAAGCAGCCGCGACCTGGGGCAGAATCTGGTGGCGTTCAAATGGAAATGTCGCGCTGCAAACCCGAAGCGGAAACACCGAAAAACCCGACGAAACCTGGAGCGATTGGAGCGCGAATCTGACAGACCAAAAAGGAGCGCAGGTTTCCAGCCCGAAAGCGAAATTTTTGCAGTGGCGGGCGATTTTGAAAAGTTCGGCGAGTTTGCCGGGTTCGACGACCTTAGTGAGTTTGAATGAAGTGAATGTTTCATATTTAGCCAGAAACATCGCGCCCGAAGTTCTTTCGATTCAGATTTTGCCGACCAATGTCGGGTTGCTGGCAAATCCGCCGATTCAAATTGACCCGAATATCGAAAATTCCGGTCTTGACCCGACGGTCTTCGGACTTGCTCCGGCGATGAACATTGTGCCGCGCCGGGTTTATCAGCGCGGCGCGCGAGCTTTGCAGTGGACAGCCGAAGACCGCAACGGCGACCGGCTCGAATACACCGTTCGTTACCGCGAAGCGAGCGAAAATAATTTCAAATTGCTGCGCGAAAACCTGCGCGAAAATTTCTTTACGCTCGACGGCGCGGCACTTGCGGATGGTCGTTATATTTTCAAAATTACGGCAAACGATTCGCCTTCAAATCCGGTTTCGCAAGGTCTTTCGGGCGAAAAAATCAGCGAACCTGTCGATATTGATAATACCGCGCCGACTGTTTCCGCGGTCGGAACGCCGCAAATAACCGGCGACCGCGCACGTGTAACTTTCGAAGCAAACGATTCATCGAATTTTCTAAAGAAAGCCGAATACAGCGTAAACGGCGGCGATTGGCAGGAAGTTTACGCCGACGACGGAATCTCCGACGGCGCGCGAGAGCGTTATTCTCTGGAAATTCCTCTGAAAAATGCGGGCGAGTTTTCGGTTTCTTTGCGAGTTTTTGATGCGAACGGTAATGTCGGCATCGCGAGAGTCTTAATCAATGGAAAATGAAGCGAATGGAATTTATTTCTTTGGTAAAGTCATCGTTTCGCCTTCCGAATTTATCTCCAAATGTCTGGTTGTGGCTTCGACGACGCTCGGCGGCGCAACGAGTTCGCCCGTGTCGTAAATCGAGCCTTTTGGTTTGACGTAATCAGTTTGCGAAGGCGGCAAACTCGCGTTTGTCGGAGGCTGGGCGAAAAGCGTTGGCTGCGTTTGCGCCTGCATCGGCAAATTCTTCTTTTCCAGACGTTTCGATTTTGCGATGCTGCCGATTCCGCTTGCCAGCAATGAAAACGCGGGAAACAGCATTGCCCACCACCAACTATTTCCGCCCGCCACATTCGTTATAAGCAAAGCCATTGACACAATCAAAAAACCGATTCCTGAAATCGTGTTTCTAATACCCGAACTCCACAAATCGTCTGGGTTGTTTGAACGTATTTTGCCCTTTCGGTCAATATAGTGTTCGGAAGTTTGCAAATTTATACCTTGCGGTTCTGAAATTACCGCCAAATCAATTCCACAACTTCTGCAAAACTTTCCGTTATCGGGATTTTTCGTTCCACATTTTTGACAAAACATAATTTTCCTCTAAGTTCAAAATTTAATGTTCAAATTTTAAGGTTTAATCGCTCGATTCTAACTTTGAACATTAAACTTTGAACTTTGAACTCTCTGCCTTACTGCTTCAAAAAGAATTACGCCGGCGGCAACCGATACGTTCAAAGATTCGATTCGTCCAAGCATCGGAATTTTCACTAAAGCATCACACTTTTCCGCCACAAGACGATGCAAGCCTTTGCCTTCGCCGCCCAAAACCAACGCCGAATTCCGCGTCCAATCCCAATCAGTATAATCGGTTTCGGCTTCGCCGCTTGTGCCGACAACCCAGATGTTATGCTCTTTTAATCGGTCAATCAAGTGATTTATGTTGGCAACTTTGGCAACTTTCACATACTCGGTCGCGCCCGCCGAAGATTTCGCAACCGTTTCGGTCAAACCGACGGCGCGGCGTTCTGGAATAAAAACGCCGTCCGCGCCCGCGCATTCGACACCGCGCAGAATCGCGCCCAGATTTCGCGGGTCTTCCACGCCGTCCAAAATCACGAGCAAAGCATTTTCTTTGGCATAAATTTCTTCTAAAAGCTCATCAGCGTCAACATAATTTGCCGCTGCGACAAATGCGATAACGCCTTGGTGATTTACGCCGTTTTCGACATAGCGCGAGAAATTTTCACGCGGAACTTTTTGAAACTGCACGCCTTTTCTCTGCGCTAAATCCAAAATTTCAAAAAGACGCTTTTCCTTTGCGCCGTCGGCGACGAAGATTTTCTCGATTCGGCGATTTTCCGCGCGTAAGGCTTCTAAAACGGGAAGAACTCCAAATAAAACTGCGGATTGCGAACTGTGGATTGTAGAATTTGTTTGTCGGTCTTCGGTGTTGGGTCTTTGGACTTTAGACTTTAGACTTTGGACTTTGAACTTTGAACTTTGAACTTTGAACTTTTTTTTCATAAAAGTTGCCGTTGTAGGCGCGAATACTTTGTAAATTGCGACAAATTATTTATCGTTGTAATGTTTCACAAGTGAAATTTTCCGAATCCTTCTCTTTTCATACCTTGCGAATCAGTTCTCTCCTCAATTGCTCGCACTTCCGGCAAATAATTATTTCTTCCGGTTTGAACGCGGGATTTTCCGCCTGAATCGGCAAACCTTGAGCCATTGGTCTGCGTGAATTTTTTCAGTCTTCTTCTCCATATTTTTTGATTATACGACGGAAAACGAGTATCTTATTAAAGGAATCGCTTGACCGTTTGCCAAGCGAAAAGGCACACTATTAAACAATTATTTTATAAAACTGCGGTTAATTTTTAAGAAAAAACGAAAACATCTAATAAAAAAAGTATTTTTGAGAAACCGTTTTCTAGCTTTCAATTGTAAATTATACATTGATTTGTAGTAAAAACTTTCAAGGCTCTAAAGTATAAAAATCAAAATAAAATTCTCGATTCGTCTTTTCTAAAAATCCGACTGCGGTTCGATTTATCTTAAAATTTTAACAAAAGAAGGTTTAATCAAATGCAGTTTGATATGACGAGCAATCCGTCTTGGAAATTTGGGCATCGCGGGCGTGTCGCGGTGTTTATTGACGGAAACAATCTTTTTCACGCGGCGCGTTTTCATAATTTGGATCTTGATTACAATAAACTTCTGCGCCTTCTGCTTGGCGACGGAAGATTGCTTCGCGCGTTTTTTTACACCGGAGTTGACGCGGGCGCGGAACGCCAGCAAGGTTTTTTGCTGTGGATGCGGCGCAATGGTTTTCGAGTCGTGCAAAAGGAACTGAAAACTTTTTACGACGGCACGCGAAAAGCAAATCTCGATGTCGAAATCGCGGTTGATATGTTGAGTCTCGCGGGACGCTACGACACGGCGGTTTTGGTTTCGGGCGACGAAGATTTTGTTTATGCGCTCAACGCCGTCGCTTATAAAGGCTGTCGCGTTGAAGTTGCCGGTTTTCGCTCGAATACCGCGCCGCGCTTGATTGATGTCGCGGATTTTTTTATTGATTTGGGTGACATTGCTGAACTCGTCTGCAAGGATTCGCAAAGCGGTCAATACGATGTTCCATCTTTCATTCCGCCCGAAGAGGTTTTGCCGCCGGAATTGCTGCGCCAAAACGCGGAAAAAAACTTTCCGCAAGTTTCTAACAATATCCGTTTCGAGCCGAACTACGCCGAAGAAGAAGCGGAAAATTTTTCTGATTTGGTGCGCGTAACCGATGACAGATGAAACTTTTTACCGTCGAAGAAGCTAATGATTTATTACCCGTAATTCGCCCGAAGCTCGAAAGAATCAGAGCGCGTTATGAAAACGTTGCCGTGTTTCGTGATTCCGCAAAAGCGGCGGCAACGGCGGCGGAGTCTGGCGGCGGCGGTATGAAAAGCGGCTCGGTTTATGTCGAGTGTCTTTACGAAATCGGCAAGCTGACGACCGAATTTCACGAACTCGGCATCGAGTTGAAAGATTATTCACGCGGTTTGATTGATTTCCCCAGTATGCGCGACGGTCACGTCGTTTTGCTCTGCTGGCAGCTTGGCGAAGATGAGCAAATAGAATGGTGGCACGAAATTGAAGCCGGTTTTGCGGGCAGACAACCCTTGTGATTTTGGATTTTAGATTTTGGATTTTGGATTAGCAAACATATTTTGTAATCTTGCTTGCGAGTCAACACTATTGTATTTTTCATAATTTCTGAATAACTACAGACTTCTGTTACAATCTAAAATCCAAAATCTAAAATCCAAAATCGAAATCTCTCTTATTTTACTTAAATTTACTATTGACGAGTTAAAGTAATTTCTGATAATATCCACACAGTTTTTCATTTCGTTTAATTTCCCTAGACCTGTAGAAAACTTTTCCGACTTTAATTCTTTCAAAACTATGAACTGTCCCGTTTGCAATAGAAATAACGCCGTTACGTTGTCGGTTTGTCCGAGTTGTGGTGCGATGATAAGCGATTCGGTGCGTCTAGACCTTGTAAATAAAATTTATCCGGTTACAAAACCTGCAAATATCGAAGCAAAAATAAATTTCACAGTCCCGAAAAAAGCAGACAAGCCTGATAAAGAAGACAAGCCTGAAAAAAACGAGAATCAGCCGGAAGCAAGTACTGCTAAATCAGTGACTTCTTCGATTTCTACAAAACTGACGAGTCCGACTTTGGTTGAATTTCACACCGCGAGCGCGGCAATACCCGAATGGCGGTTGCAGCTTCAAAATACCGTGCGCCGGCGTCACGAGCGCGCTCAGAATGTGTCGGAAAAACCGACTGCTCCGTCGGCTCGTCAACCGAATTTGGTTACTAACGGAGCAACTGCTTTAAAAATCGAGCCTGTCGAAGAAGCTGTAGAACCAGAAACCGTTCAAATCGGCAATCCGAAATTGGCAAGTGCGCTGGAGCGCATTAAAAATTCGCGCCAAAAATTTCTCGTCGAAGAAGAAACTGCGACTGCGACTACGCCCGTGCCTGCTCCGGCAAAAGCCAATAAAAATTATCCTTTCTATATCGCGTCGAAAACAAATGAAGCAGACGTAAAAGCCACGGTTAATGCGACCATCAAACCAAAACTCGCTACGTCGCCGCGCACGGAAACGAAAGATTTAGATACCAATAAACTTCCGCCTCTGCCGGTATCGGCAAAAATTGCGACGAGTTTTGAAAACAATCCCGCAGTTTCCGTTCCTCAGGAAACAAAAAGCAAAGAAAAGAAAAAAATTGCAGTCGAGTTTGTCGAAATCGAAGAAATCGTTCAAACGGAAGAACCCGAAATAGAAGAAAACGATGATTGCGCGCCGTTTGCGATGCGCTTTAATGCCGGACTTTTTGATTTGATTATCGGTTCGTTCTTGAGCTTAATTTTGCTTGCGCCCTTTATTCTGTTGAGCGAAGGTTGGATGTCAACCACCGGAATTTTCGCGTTTTTAGCTACTTGCGCGGTTATAATGTTCGTTTATTTGACAACTTCCGTCAGTATGTATGGCAAAACTTTTGGAATGCGGCTTTTTTCGTTGGAATTAATTGATTTTGAAGGTGAAGATTACCCGACGCTTCACCAAGCGGCGGTCAGTTCGGCAGTTTATCTTTTATCGCTGGCTTTCGGCGGCATCGGATTTTTGACCTTGCCGTTTAATGAGGAAAAACGCGCTGTGCATGACCTTGTTTCGGGAACAATTGTCGTCAAGGAAGAATAGTTCAAAGTCTAAGGTTCAAAGTTCAAAGTTTTGAATGCCGACTTTGAACCTTGAGCTTTGAACTATGTATTGTGAACGAAAAAACTCTCCAAAAAATCTGCGCCGAACTCGAGTCCGTTTTAATCGGACAAAAGTTCGGCAAAATTTTTCTCCTCTCGCGTTTTCAGATGGCAATTGATTTTCGCCTTCACGATTCGCAATATCTTTTTATCAGCATTGAGCCTTCCGCGCCGCGAATTTATTTGATAAAACGCCGCCTGCGCGACCTTGAGAAACAATCTAAAAATCAAACGTCGTTTGTTCTTTTATTAAGAAAAAGATTGGCGAATGCCTTTTTGCAAAAGATTGAAAAATTGGAAGGCGAACGCATTTTACGTTTCTCTTTTCTAGCACGCGACGAACTCGGTCAGACGGAAAATTATTCGCTCGTCGTTCAGCTAACGGGACGCTCGGCAAATTTGTTTCTACTCGATAAAGACGATTTTATTCTCCACACTTGCCGCGAAAATTCCGGCACAGGTCAGGAAATTGCCGATAAATACGCGCCGCCTTTTCGAGAGGTGAAAATTCAAGAAGAGGAGAAAGGGAGAAAAGGAGAAAGGGAGATTTTTCCGCAAGGCGAGTTCGCAAATCTGTCGGAGGCGTTAGACGAGTATTTTTTAAATAAAGGAGTCGAAAAAAAATTTCAAGCCAAAGCGCATTCGGCGCGAAGCAAGTTAAATCAGGAACTTGCAAAAAACGAAAGGTTGGTTAAAAAACTCAATCAGGATTTGGAAAATCACGGAGACGCTGCGAAGTGGAAACGCTTTGGAGATTTGATTTTAGCGAATTTGGCAACTGCCGGACGCGACGGCGATAAAGTCTTTGTAACTGATTTTTTTGACGAAAATACACCAACGATTGAAATAAAAACAGAGGAAAATCTTTCGCTCACCGAAGCCGCCGAGAAGTTTTTCAAACGCTACACAAAAGCCAGAAATGCGCAGACGGAAATCTCGAAACGGCTGGAAATCGCGGGTTGGGAAATTGATAATCTGCGATTGCAAAAAGACCGACTCGAAGCGGCGATTGCGGAAGAAGACGAAGGCGTTCTGTCGGAATTTTTGGGTGAAAAGCCTGAGAAACCTGCTGTCAAATCAAAGGAAAAACAAAAGGAAAACTTCAAAGGCGCGAGAAATTATAAATCGTCGGACGGTTTTGAAATTCTAGTCGGAAAAGCGGCAAAGGATAACGATTTTCTGACATTCCGCATTGCCAAGTCTGCGGATTTGTGGATGCACGCGGCGGATTATCCGGGTTCGCACGTCGTCGTCAAAAATCCGAATCGTCAGGAAATACCGCACAAAACTTTGCTCGAAGCCGCGCAGATTGCCGCTTTTTTCAGCCACGCCAGAGAGCAGCCGAAAGTCGCCGTGCATTACACGCAAAAGAAATTTGTGAATAAACCCAAAGGCGCAAGCGCGGGGTTGGTAAGTCTTGCGAGCTTTAAAACAATTTTAGTCGAACCGAAAATAGTGAATAGTGAATAATTAAAAGTGAATAACTAAAAACTTTTCATTTTTCACTGCTCATTAACCGTTTTCTCGACTGCTTCTTTTATTTGGTTGAGAACGCGAGAACCGCCGCCGCCGACAATAAGAGTCATTTGTCCTTCCCGGTTGAGAAGCATACTTTGGGGAATGCCGCCGAGTCGGGTTTTTTTATCAAATTCTTCGAAAATTTCCTCATTGCCGTAACCCATTTGGTAATTTATTTTCAATTTCTCGACAAAGCTCTTTATTTTTTCGGCTGTTTCCTCTTCGCCGTCCTGCGTGCCGGTGTTTAGTCCAATCACTTCAAATCCTTTGTCTCTATATTGGTCTTGCATTTTATCGAATTCCGGCATTTCCGCAACGCACGGTCCGCACCAGATTGCCCACAAATTTACTAACACAACCTTCCCTTTTTTATCTTCGAGCTTAAAAGTATTGCCGTCTAAATCTTTGAGTTCCGCCTGCATAATCGCGGACGGCGCGGGCGGGTAATTGTTGTTTTTTGTTTGCGTCGAAGTTTGATTATTCCCGTCAACCGAAACATTTGAAGGACTTGTCGTATTGTTTGTGCAAGCGGTGAAACCGGAAAACGCGATGCTCATCGACGTAAATAAAATTAAATTCGTAAAAAATCTTTTCATTAAAACCTCTCTTAACCAATGTTCTGCAAGCGCAAATTATGAATATAATAAAAACCGTCGCCTTAAACATTAGCATCAAAACCGACTGATTTAAAATCTCTTTTATACACGAGTGCGAAAAACCGTCGTTTTATTCCGCGATTAAAACTATTTCCATTGACGGTTGATTTCAATTTAATAACACAAAAATAAAAAGCGCGGTTTATTGTAATGAAGCTGCCCGCGCTTCTTGCTTTATCGACAAAAATCAATTATTTCACCACGATATTTACAAGACGGCTCGGCACGACGATAATTTTTACGATTTGCTTTCCGGCGGTATGTTCCTTAACTTTCGCGTCTGCCAAAGCTAACGCTTCCAAATCTTCCCGCGAAGTTTCCGGCGAAGCCGTAACGCGCGAGCGCAGTTTACCGTTTATCTGAATCGGAATCTCGATTTCGTCTGCTTTCGCCAGCGTTTCATCGGCGACGGGAAATTTTTTGCCCGACTGCAAAATGCCTTCCGCGCTTCCGGTCAAAACTTCCCACAATTCTTCCGCGATGTGCGGCGCATACGGCGCGAGCATCAAAATCAAACTTCTTATTGCTTCGTCAACCGCGAATAAATCGCTTTCGCTCGCCACCCGCGGCTCGACTTTGAAATCGCCAAGAGCGTTTGACAATTCCATCAACGCGGCGATCGGTGTATTAAACTGTCCGCTTTCAAAATTTTCCGTAATGCGCTTTATCGTCTGATGCGTCTTCTGCCTCAATTTTCGTGCTTCAACATTACTTTTGCCTCTCAACTCCTGACTCTCGACTTTTAACTCTCGACTCATCGCTCGCAGAGATTCGCGCCAGCGATAAACAAAGCGATAAACTCTCTGCAAAAACCTGACTGCGCCGTCAATTCCCGTTTCCTGCCAGACAAGTTCGTTTTCAACCGGAGCGGTAAACAGCGCGAAAATCCGCACGGCATCCGCGCCGTAAATCATTACCATATCGTCGGGGTCAACGCCGTTGTGTTTCGATTTCGACATTTTTTCGACGGCAACTTTAACGGGCGAATCATCGCTTTTCAATTTCGCTTCGACGACTTTTCCTTTATCGTCGCGCACGATTTTCACTTCGTCCTGCGGAACATAGCTTTCTTTCGATTTACTGTAATAAGATTCGCCGATGACCATTCCCTGCGTCAGCAGTTTTTTGACCGGCTCGTCGAAATTTACCAAACCCATATCACGCATCGCCTTTGTCCAAAATCTGGTGTAAAGCAAGTGCATTACGGCGTGGTCAACGCCCCCGATGTATTGGTCAACCGGTGTCCAATACGCCGCAATTTCAGGATTAAAAGGCATTTCAGAATTGTGCGGGTCGGTGTAGCGAAAATAATACCAGGTCGAATCGACAAATGTGTCCATCGTATCGGTTTCGCGTTTCGCAGGCTCATCGCACTTCGGACAAGTCGTATTAACAAATTCGGGAACTTTCGCTAGAGGAGATTCGCCCACGCCCGTGAACGGTGCGCTTTCCGGCAATTCGACGGGCAATTGATTATAAGGAACAGGCACAGTACCGCAAGTTTCACAATAAACAATCGGAATCGGCGCGCCCCAAAATCTCTGACGCGAAATTCCCCAATCACGAAGGCGATAAGTTACGGCAGATGCTCCGAAACCGTTTTCTTCGGCAAATGTCGCCATCTCCTTTTTTGCATCTTCGGAAGTCTTTCCATTCCAAAAATCGGAATTGACAACGATTCCGTATTCGGTAAAGGCTGTCTCGATTTTGGATTTTGGATTTTGGATTTTGGATTCTTTATCAGTTGTAAATTGTTCATTGTCAGTAGAGTTTGAACTTTGAACTTTGAACTTTGAACTTTGAACTATTACTTCCCGAATCGGCAAATCAAACTTTTCAGCAAATTCAAAATCGCGCTCGTCGTGCGCCGGAACGCTCATCACCGCGCCGGTGCCGTATTCCATCATCACGTAATTTCCGACCCAAACCGACAATTCTTCACCGCTAAACGGATTGATCGCTTTCAACCCTGTGTCAACGCCGTCCTTTTCGATTTCCTCGCCGTAATCTGTCGGTTTTGCTTTTTCAATTTTAATTTCTTCGATTTTCGTTTTGACATCTTCGGAAAAACCGTCGAAATTCGCTTCAACAATCGGATGTTCCGCTGCTACAACAATTGCGTTCGCGCCATAAATCGTATCAATGCGAGTCGTAAAAACGCGCGCTTTTTCATCCGAATTTTCAACAGCAAAATCAACAAACGCGCCTTCCGAACGTCCAATCCAATTGCGCTGCATCGTCAGAACGCGCTCCGCCCAACCTGCTTCAATTTCCTTTATTCCGTTGAGCAGTTCTTCGGCGTAAGCGGTGATTTTCAGAAACCATTGCGCCAAATCTTTCTTTTCCACCTGAGTTCCGCAACGCCAGCAAACACCACCGCTTGCCTGTTCGTTAGACAAAGTAGTTTGGTCGCGCGGACACCAATTAACCTTCGTCATTTTCTTATACGCCAGACCGAGTTCGAGCATCTTTAGAAAAAACCATTGGTCGAATTTATAATATTCGGGACGATGCGCGGCGATTTCCCGACTCCAATCGTAACTGATTCCCAAACGCTGCAATTGCTCGCGCATCTGATTGATATTATCTTCCGTCCACGCACGCGGATTGACACCTTTTTTTATCGCAGCTTGTTCCGCCGGTTGCCCGAACGAATCCCAGCCAATCGGATGCAAAACATTAAAACCTTGCAGGCGTTTATACCAAGCGAGCGCATCGCCGATGGAATAATTGCGAACATGACCCATATGAAGTCGTCCCGACGGATACGGCAGCATTTCCAGCGCGTAAAACTTTTCTCTCGTCAAATCAACTTCGGCTTCAAACGTCTTGTTCTGCGTCCAACGCTTTTGCCATTTTTGCTCTATTTTCTGTGCAAAATACTTTTCGTCCATAAAATTTGAGTCTAAAGTCCAATGTCCAAAATCATTTGAACATTAACAAAAAAACTAAGTCTAGCGAATAAATTTCTGCTTATCCACTTTTGAGTTTTTAATTTTGAATTATGAAGTTTTCGTTACGTCGCCGGAAGAAATTCGAGCGAGTGGCTATCTAAGGGCGAGATGTTTCGGATAAAAAATTATATTCGGATTTTACACGATATTTTTCGATTGTCCAACTCGAATAAAATTGATTTGAAAACATATTTTGTGTTATTCTGACAAGACCTTTTAAGAAGGAGTTTCACAAAAAAGTTTTAAGTTTAATGATGAGAAAAAAAATATCGCCGACAGCCAAAACTTGAAACTTTAGTTTGAAGTTTGACTGTCTGCCTCGAAAAAAGGAGAAACGGAGATGGTCAAACAAACAAGCCAAACAATTACCAGCCAAATTGATAAATTAAACGAAAACGAAACTTTAGCCGTTGTCGGTTACATTTCCCGACTTCTTTCCACACATATTTCCAAACAAAAGGAAAACTTTCCAAACGATGATTTAATCATTTCGCTGGCGGACGCTTACGAAAACCAACGCGCCCGTCAAGTATTCGAATGGGAAAAAATTCGGCGGCAAAACGCGCAACACATAGCTTAAAATGCGAATTACGAATTACGAATTACGTATTACGAATTTGCGGCACGTGATTGAAATCTTTGCTCTGCTTTGGGTGCTTTGCGCCTCTGCAGAACAATCTCTGGCGCAAGACACATTGGTAACTCAAGCGCAACTTGATTGGATTGCCGAAAAAACTTATTTGGAACAAAGAATTAAATCGGGCAGCGATGAACAAAAACGCGACGCGCTTTTTCAAATCAGAAACTTAAAGTCTGCAGAAGCCTCGCTTTTAGCAGTTCCAGCTTTAACCGATAAAGCGGAAATCGTTCGCGCAACCGCCGCTTTTTCCGTTATTTTTTTGCCGAAAGACGAAGCGTTAAATGTTTTGCTTCCACTTCTGAGCGACAAAAAAGAACTTGTCAGACGCGAAACGGCTTACGCTCTCGGCAAAGTCGGAAATTCGGCTGCGATAAATCCGCTTTTGCAAGTTTTTCAAAAAGACAAAATCGCAGACGTAAAAAACGCCTGCGTCGTCGCGCTCGGCAACATCGGCGACGCTTCGGCGGTTGATGCTCTGACGCGCATTTTGCAAAATAAACCGAAAAAGGAAAATCCGGCAGATGAGTTTTTGCGCCGAAGCGCGGCGCGTTCCATCGGACAAATCGCGCAACTAATTCAAACGAATAAAGTCGAAATTCTCACGCCTGAAAATTATTTACCCGATAAATTTAATTTAATCGAAAAGCCGAAATATCCGAAATTGGTTGAAACTTTTCCTGTGTTTCGCTCAGCAATCAATGTTTTAATTCAAACGCTGCAAAATCCGCGAGAAGCTACTGACGTAAAACGCGAATCGAGTTTCGCGCTGGGCGCAATCGGCGATGAATCGGCTAAACCTATTTTGCAGGCAAACTTAAACGGCGAAGATTATTATCTGGCAGAGATTTCCAGGGAAGCATTGAGAAAAATATCGTTTTATTCAAATGAAAAAAGTTTGGAATAAACTTGCCGCCAACAGTAATTTATAAATAGAAACATCAGAAAAAACTTTCTCTTTACCGCAATTTTTGTTTTAATAAAAATATGCAAGCAACACATCAACAAAAAACCGCGCCGCAGGATTTAGCCGAGTTTTACGCCGAAGTTCGCCGTTACACGGAAGAGCTTTGCGTGCCGCTTGAAACCGAAGATTATATTCCGCAGCCGTCAATCGATGCCAGCCCGCCGAAGTGGAACGTCGCGCACACGACGTGGTTTTTCGAGGAAATGATTCTCAAAAAATTTGCGCCCGATTATCGGGTTTTCAATGAAAATTTCGGTTTCCTTTTTAACAGTTATTATAACTCAATCGGAACCAGAACCGCCCGCGATAATCGCGGTGATTTGTCGCGCCCGACGATTAAAGAAGTGTTTGAATACCGAAATTACGTTGATGAAAAGATGCGGGAATTTTTGCGGCAAGATTTATCAAATGAAGCAATTGAATTAGTAATTCTCGGACTTAATCACGAACAACAGCATCAGGAATTATTTTTGACCGATTTGAAATATACTTTTAGTGTTAATCCGCTTTTTCCTGTTTATAAAAAAGATTTCGCACTTGTGGAAAAAGGCGAAATCGCGTCGAATGAATTTATTGAAATCGAAGGCGGAATTTACGAAATTGGCTTTCAAGGCAAAGATTTTCATTTTGACAATGAACTCGGCAGACACAAAGTTTATCTCCACGATTTTGCGGTTCAAAAAAATCTCGTTACCAACGGCGAATTCCTAGAATTTATCGAAGACGGCGGTTATGAAAACTTCCGTTTCTGGCACGCGGAAGGTTGGGATTGGGTCAATCAAAACGAAATAAAAAGTCCGCTTTACTGGCAAAAAACTGACGGTGAACGGATGAATTTCACGCTCGGCGGCTTGCGAAAATTGAAACCGAACGCGCCTGTCTGTCACGTTTCATTTTACGAAGCGGCGGCTTTTGCCGAGTGGAAAGGTTTGCGTCTTCCAACCGAATTTGAATGGGAAACGGCAAGCGACAAATTCGATTGGGGCTTGCGCTGGGAATGGACGAATTCGGCGTATCTGCCGTATCCGAATTTCAAAAAACCGGCGGGCGCGGTCGGCGAATACAACGGCAAATTTATGATAAATCAAATGGTTTTGCGCGGCGCAAGCGTTGCAACTTCGCCCGGACATAGCCGCAAAACTTACCGCAATTTTTTTCACCCGCATTTAAGGTGGCAATTTGCGGGAATACGTTTGGCAAAATAATTTTCAAACAGGATAGACAGGATAATCAGGATATAAAACGAAACTTAGCATTTAGAATAAATTTTATCCTGATTATCCTGTCTATCCTGTTAAAATTTCCCTTTATGCAAAGTTCAAGCGCAACGAAACAAAACACTTTCGCCGACAACGTTTTGCGCGGTTTGTCCGCGACACCGAAATTTCTCTCGTCAAAATACTTTTACGACGACGAAGGTTCGCGGCTTTTTCAGGAAATAATGAAATTGCCCGAATACTATCTGACACGCGCCGAATTCGAGATTTTTCAGGTGCGGACGCGAGAAATTTTTGAAGCGTTCACGGCACAGAATTTGTCGTTTGATTTAATCGAACTCGGCGCGGGCGACGGCACGAAAACGGCGGTTTTAATTGATTATTTCCTCAAACAAACGGCTGATTTCAGTTATATGCCGATTGATATTTCGCAGGAAGCAGTTGATTTTCTAACCGAAAAGTTCAAAAACGAATTTCCGACGCTATCAATGAATCCAAAAACGGGCGATTATTTTCGCATCCTGAAAACATTCAAAACCGAATCGAAAAGGGCGAAGATTATTTTGTTTTTGGGTTCAAACATCGGCAATTTCAGCAAAGCGCAGGCAGAGGATTTTTTTCGTCAATTGCGCGGCGTGATGAACGACGGCGATTTGTTGTTCGTCGGTTTCGATTTGCAGAAAGACCCGCGCGTAATTCTCAAGGCTTACGACGACGCGCAAGGCGTAACCGCCGCGTTTAATCTGAATCTTCTGACGCGCATCAACCGCGAACTCGGCGCAAATTTTAACCCGAAGGATTTTTCTCATTACGCGATTTATCAACCTGTCGAATGCGCGGCGCGTTCTTTTCTCATCAGCCGCCGGGCGCAGACGGTTTTTGTCGAAGCATTAAATAAAAGTTTTGAATTCGCCGCCTGGGAGCCGATTTTTATGGAAATCTCGCAAAAATACAGCGTGGAAATGATTGAAGATTTGGCGCAGTTGAGCGGTTTTCAAGTAGCACAAAACTTTTCCGACTCCAACCATCATTTCGTAGATTCACTCTGGAAAATCTCTCAAATCTAAAGTATAAATTTAACCACAGTTATACACAGGTAAATACAGGTGTAATAAATGATGAAAAATTTTAATGTTCATCATTTAGCTTTCATTGTTTAATAATTTGTGTTTATCCGAGTTAAACTGCGGTTAAATTTTCTTTAATGAATTTTACGATTCTTCGCTTTGACTCAATCGGCTCAACTAATACGGAAGCCTTAAATCAAGCCAAACAAGGCGCGGAAGAAGGTTTGTGCGTGGTTGCCAAAGCGCAGACGGCAGGACGCGGGCGACACGGCAGAACTTGGGTTTCGGCGCGGGACTCAGGACTTTATTTCAGCATTGTCTTACGTCCGAAAATCGAAATTAAGTTCTTGCCGCTTTTAACTTTGATGTCGGCGGTCGTCGTAACAGAAGTTTTGCAGGAATTTTACGAATTACAACCTGATATAAAATGGGCAAATGATGTTCATATAAACGGCAAAAAAATCTGCGGGGTTTTGGCGGAAGTGGCGGAAACTAAAAAAGGTTTGGCGGTTGTCGTCGGCATCGGCATCAATCTGACCTCGGCGAATTTTCCGTCTAAACTCGAAGAAATCGCTACGTCAATTGAAGCCGAAACCGGCGCAAAGCCGAACGCGGAAGATATTCTCCAAAATTTAACCAAACAATTCGCAAAATTTTATCGTATTTTTTCGGGTGCGAGCGGCGCGGAAAAGATTCGTGAAGAATGGGCGAAGAAATCTTCGTATTTTTTTGGGAAAACGGTGCGCGTTAAATTGGAACACGAAACGATATTCGGAAAAACCTGTGGAATAGAAGAAACCGGCGCGCTGCGCGTTAAAACGGACGCGGGCGAAATCAAAGTTATTCAGGCGGGCGATGTCGAAATGCTGAGAAAATCGTGAAAAATTAAAATGTATAATTAAAAATTGAAGCGATGATTTTATGTTTTTAATTTTGCACAGAAATTTGCCCGCATCTTATTTACTGTAAAAAGCTAGTCCGTCGAAACGCTCATTGAACTTTGAGTCACAAGAGTGTAATTTGTAGAAAGAACTTTTTAACAAAATTTTATGAGAAACGAATTTGATTTTGAACCCGAAGATTTGGAATTTGAAGATTTCAGCGACGAGATAGATGAATTTGACGAATTCGACGAATTCGATGAAGTCGAACCGGACGAAGTAAATGTTCGCACCGCTGTCTTGTCGAAAAACAATATGGTCGCGCTTTTGTGCATTAAAACAGCCGAAAAAGGCGGAGCGATTTGCCGCGTCGACCCGCGCGAGGCAAATCCCGCCGTGCAGATTTACGACGACCCTGAAAAGGCTCTCGAATGGTTTAATAAAAGTCTTCGTACCAGCAAACAAAACGGCTGGCAAATCGTTTATGACGGTTTGCCGCTGCAAGGCTAAGAGTAACTAATAGTGAAAAGTGAAAAGTGAATAATTAATGATTTTCACTTTTCACTTTTCACTTTTCACTTTTCGTTATGCTTTTAGCAATTGACATCGGCAACACCAACACTTCACTCGGAGTTTATGATCGCGAAAACTTAATCGCGCAATGGCGAATGGCAACCGTACAAAGTCAAACTTTCGACGAAATCGGTGTTTTAGCCAGACAGATGTTTTCCGTTTCCGAGATTGATTATAAAAAAGTTTCTGCCGTCATCGTTTCTTCAGTCGTTCCACAACTAAATTCCGCTTTCCGAGAAATGTCTGAAAAGTATTTTGGACTTGATTCAATTATTTTAGATTCGACTTTCGATTTCGGCTTGAAAATCAAATACAATGCGCCCTCGAGCGTTGGTATTGACAGAATTGTCGCGGCTTCGGCGGCTTCTTACAAATACGGAAATCCTTGTATAGTCTGCGACTTTGGGACGGCAACGACGATTGACGCGGTAAATTCAAACGGCGAATATCTCGGCGGAACGATTGTGCCCGGAATGAATGTTTTAGCCGACGCGCTTTTTGAAAAAACTTCAAAATTGCCGAAAGTCGAAGTAGAAAAAGTCGAAACAGTTATCGGAAATTCAACCGTTCATTCGATACAAGCGGGAATTTATTTCGGCTACGCCGGACTTGTTGACGGAATCGTTCGGCGAATGATTACGGAACTCGGAGAAAAACCGAAAGTCATCGCAACCGGCGGACTTGCAGTTTTTATTGCGGAAAGTTGTGAGTTGATTGAAACAATTGATGAAACGCTGGTGCTTGAAGGCTTACGGTTAATTTATGAAAAGAATGAAAAGGCGAAAAGCTAAGCTATAATTCTGTTTTCTTAAGGAGCAAACCACAATTTCCATTTCCCGTCGCAAACTCCGGTAATTTATGCCGCGAACCGATTTTTCATCAATCGTTGTCGTGTTTTACTTTTTCGCCGGGCGGTTTTCGTTTATAATTTTTATACTTTTGCAAAATTTTTCCATAAAACTTCCGAAGGAGTCTGAATTGATGAAAATACCGTCTGCGATTTTCTGGTGCATTCTTGTCGTTTGCTTTGCGTTCGGCACAATATCGGCGCAAATGGATAATTCGGCAAAAACTGCCAAAACAGCAACGCAAAAAGTTTTCCAGCCGTTCGCGCTTGAGAATTCGCCCGCGCTGCAAAGGCTTTTGGACGATGCGGTTGGCGACGCGATAAAAAAGTTTTCGTTAAAAGGATTAAAGCCTGATTATATCGCCGCGACTTTGATTGATTTGCGCGACGCGAATCATTTGAAAACGGCAAGTTATCGCGGCGAGCAGAAAATTTATCCGGCGAGCGTCGTGAAAATGTTTTATATGACCGCACTGATGCGCGGGCTTGAAGACGGAAAAATAAAAATGACACCGGAACTCGAGCGCGGCTTGCGCGATATGATTGTCAGTTCTTCAAACGAAGCGACGCAGTATATTCTTGATGTTTTAACCGATACTTCGAGCGGCGCGGAACTTGAGCCAAAAGAATTTAAGGTTTTTGCCGACAAAAGAAACCACGTCAATCGTTATTTTGCGTCGCTCGGTTATCAGAATATCAATGTCAATCAAAAAACTTTCTGTGAAGACGCATACGGGCGCGAGCAGCAATTCCGCGACGGCGGCAAAAACCGGAATATGCTGACGACCAATGCGACGGCGCGACTTTTGACGGAAATTGTTTTAGGCAAAATCGTAACGCCGGAAAGAAGCCGTAAGATGTTGGATTTAATGAAGCGCGATTTTAGCGGAAAATCCGACGACGCGGACGACCAGGCGCACGGTTTTACCGGAATCGCGCTCAATAATTTAAATTTGAAGAACGCGAAACTCTGGTCAAAAGCGGGCTGGACTTCAAAGACGCGCCACGATGCCGCATATATCGAAACGCCCGACGGCTTGAAATTCGTTTTGGTCGTTTTCACTGAAAATACGGCTAAAGAGCGCGACATAATTCCGACCATTGCGGAAAAAGTTTTAGACAATTTAGGAAAAATTAAATAGATAAAAATCGGAGAAAAAAATAATGAAACGCTTATCCGTTCGGTTTGCAAGTCTTTTGTTCCCGCTTCTTTTTGCTTCCCAAACCTTTTTCGCGCAAGGCTCATACAAACAACCGCCGCAAAACGTAATGGACATTTTGAACGCGCCCGTTACGCCGTCATCTTCGATAAGTCCGGCGAAGGATAAAATTTTATTGGCGACACCGCTTCGCTATCCGCCGATTTCCGAACTTGCCCAACCGATGCTGCGGCTCGCGGGTTTGCGCATCAACCCGAACACCAACGGACAACATCGCCAGCCGTATTTTGTAAAATTGACGCTAAAAAATATCGCGGACGGCAAAGAAACTCCGATTAGTTTGCCGCAAGGAGCGCAGACAATTTCTCCGAATTGGAGCGCGGAGGGTAAATATATTGCTTTCGGCAATCAAACACCTGCGGGAATCGAGCTTTGGATTTTGGAAACGGCGAGTGGAAAAGCAAAAATGGTGAAGAACGTGAAAGTCAATACGGCTTTCGGCAGATTTGATTGGATGCCTGACCAGAGAAGTTTGCTGGTCAATCTCGTTCTGACAAAACGCGGCGTTGCGCCGACCGGTTCCGGCGTTCCAACCGAGCCGAACATTCAGGAAACAGCCGGAAAAACGGGCGCGGTACAGACTTTTCAGGATTTATTGAAAAGCCCGACCGACGAAAAATTGTTCGATTATTACGCGACTTCGCAGCTTGCGGTTGTTTCGATTGACGGCAAAACGCGCGAAATCGGACAGCCCGCGATTTTCGATACGGCGGATATTTCGCCCGACGGACAGCATGTTTTAACGTCGCGGATTCAGCGTCCTTATACATATCTTTTTCCGGCTTCGCGCTTTCCGAAGGAAGTCGAAGTTTGGGATTTGCAGGGCAAAATGGTTTATAAAGTTGCCAGCGTTCCGATTCAGGACAACTTGCCCGTGCAAGGCGTTCCCGTCGGCAGGCGAAGCTACGGCTGGCATCCGACCGAAAGCGCGACTATTGTTTGGGCGGAAGCGTTGGACGAAGGCAATCCGAAAAATAAAGTCTCGCCGCGCGATAAATTGATGAAAATTTCCGCGCCGTTCACCGCGCAGCCGACCGAAATTACAAAAGTCGAACAACGCTATCAAGGACGCGCGTTCGGCGAAAAAAACGGCTTGATGCTTTTCTACGATTACAACCGCGACACGCAGAGACGGCGGATTTTTTCGATAAATTTTAATAATTCGTCCGCACCGAAATTGATTTCTGATTTGAACACAAATGACCGTTACAACGACATCGGCACGCCGGTTTTAAAAACTTTACCGAGCGGTAAAAGTGTTATTCAGCAAGACGGTGATTTTATTTATTTGAGCGGAAGCGGCGCGTCATCCGAAGGCGATAGACCGTTTTTGAGAAGAATGAATCTCGGCACTCTGAAAGCCGATGAAATTTGGCGTTCTGGTAATACCGAGTTTGAAAGTTTCGTCGCGCTGATGGAGGAAAACGGCTTGAAATTTTTAACGCGCAAAGAATCACCGCTTGAGCCGGCGAATTTATATTTGCGTTATGGTTGTCCACCAAACGCAAAATGTGAAATGGTCGCGCCGCGGAAGTTAACTAATTTCACCGACCCGACGCCGCAGCTTCGCGGCATCACGAAACGCCTTGTCAAATACAAACGCGCAGACGGCGTTGATTTATCGTTCACGCTTTATTTGCCGCCGAATTACAAGGAAGGAACGCGCCTGCCGACGGTTGTTTGGGCGTATCCGCTCGAATTTACGGACGCTTCGACCGCCGGACAAGTCTCCGGCTCGACCAATCGTTTCACGTCAATCGGCGGTTACTCGCATCTGTTCTTTCTTCTGCAAGGCTACGCGGTTCTTGACGATACGACGATGCCGGTCGTCGGCGACCCGCTGACCGTCAACGATACTTTTATCAAGCAGATTGTAGATTCTGCGAAAGCCGCGATTGACAAAGCCGTCGAGTTGGGCGTTACCGACCCGGAAAGAGTCGGTGTCGGCGGGCATTCCTACGGCGCGTTTATGACGGCGAATCTTTTAGCGCATTCAGACTTGTTCCGCGCCGGAATCGCCCGTTCGGGTGCGTATAATCGAACTTTGACACCGTTCGGTTTTCAGAGCGAAAGGCGCAATTTTTGGGAAGCGAAAGAGGTTTATCAGAATCTTTCACCCTTCTTTTACGCCGACAAAATCAAAGAGCCAATCCTGATAATGCACGGCGAGGCGGACAACAATCAAGGCACTTTCCCGATTCAATCGGAACGTCTTTTCGCCGCACTGCAAGGCACAGGCGGAACGGCGCGGCTCGTTTTACTGCCGCACGAATCGCACGGTTACGCGGCAAAAGAATCAACCGAACACGCTCTTTATGAAATGATAAATTGGTTTGATAAATATGTGAAAAAAGCGAAAACGCGTGATAAGAGTCAAACGGCGAGCAAAGAGTAATTGAAGAGAAATTGTCCGCAGATAAACACAGATAAACACAGATGGGAAAAGAAAAAACAATTAAGAATTTATAATGGCTTAGGTTTTATCTACGTTCATCTGTGTTTATCTGTGGACAAAATTTCTTAAAAAGAATACCGAATAGGGCAATACGGCAAATCTTTCGCCAGCGATTCGCTAAATGCGGCAAGTTCTCGGCGACGAAAATTGTAATCATAAACTAAAGTATCAGTGGCGGTTTTCTTCGGTACTTGAAGGCGCGGATTCCACAAAAACTCTTCGCCTTTTGGATTCCATTCCATATTTATGCGGTGCAAGTCCGCCGAATGCGTTAGGAAAAACGCTTCGCATTTTAACTGCGCTTTGACTTTCGGCGTGAGCGTGTCGTCAATCTCCCGCCACAACTCGCGCCAATCGGACTTCCACTTTTCGCCTTCGTAAACGATAATCGGCGCAAAGGAAAAATGCACTTCGTATCCGGCTTCGACTAAATTATTTGCAGATTTTATTCGGTCGGAAATCGGACTCGTGCCGATGTCAACGTAACGCGCAATCTCTTGCGGCATCAATGAATAACGAATCCGCGTTTTGCCCTTCGGGTCAATCGAAAGCCAGTAATCGTCGCGCACGGTTTTGGTCGCAAAAGTCGCTTTGGCAAATTCCATCGTCGTAAATTCGCGCACCAAAAAACCCGGATTATTGCAAACAAACGAATCGGCGGAAAGGTCAGCATTACAGCCGATGTCGTATGTCCAGAAATTATCGTCACATTGATTCGGCTCTGGTTTCGCGCCGAGCTTCTTTTGATGTTTGCGAATCGAATGGGCAATCTCGTCAATGTTAACGAAAACCGTCAGCGGATTCGACGCGCCTTTACGTCTGGCGACGTAGCAGTATTGACACGAACTCAAACAACCGTTGGTATTCGACGCGGCGATGAAATCCGCCGAGCGTCCGTTTTTGGTGTGCGTCAAACCGGATTTGATTCCTAAAACCAAACTCTCGCGTTTCATTCGCACCCAATCGCTCGCGTCGGCGTCGAAAAGTTCGGGAATTTTCCAGTGAGATTCAACTTCGACGATTTCCGCTTGTGGAAAACGCGAAATGATTTTTTCAGCGTTGCCGCGCCAGATAATATCTTCAAAAATACTGCGCTGAACGTAGATTTTCTTAAAATCAAACTTCAAAGTTGGCTCCCAAAATATGTTGTAATGTTTTATTTTATAACGAAATTATGATGAAATTTGCCGCTCAAAAGTTGTCGCGAAATTGATTACCGCGTTGATGATATTCTTTTATTTACAAGAGTTTACGAGCGTAACAAATGTTTTCACGCCGGACATAAATTAAGTTGATAAAATCTGCGCGAAGAAAAATGACAAGCGTTTTTATTTTCAAAAAAACTAAAACAAAGCTAAAATCACTTTATCAAAATTTCAAAACTAAAATTTAAAATCAATAAAATCATGAAAATCAAAGCCGCTTTTTTTGTAATGTTTTTTTCGCTTGTTTTTTCGTCTTGCGAGCGGTCGTTCGGTCAAACGATGCCGCCGAGCGCAGATTCACAAATCTGGGCGCGGGCGTTAAAGATTCACAAAAAGGCGATAGTCGTTGATGGTCACAACGATATTCCGTCGCCGATGGTTGATGAAGATTTCGATTTAGCGTCTGATTCGGTCGGCAAATTTCATAAAGACGGCGACCCGTTTCACACTGATTTGCGCCGATTCAAACAATCGGGCATCACGGGCGAGTTTTTTTCGATTTACGTTTCCGGCTCGACTTTGAAAACCGGCGGCGCGATGCGGCGGGCGATGGATTTGATTGACGCGACGAATCGTGAAGTCGAAAAACATCCGAACGAACTGCTGTCCTGCACGACCGCCGCCGACATTCGCCGCGCCAAAAAGCAAAATAAAGTTTGCGCTTTAATGGGCATCGAAGGCGGCTATGTGATTGAAAATTCGCTGTTCGCTTTGCGGAATTTCTACCGGCTCGGCATTCGTTATATGACTTTGACGCACAACGTCTCGCACGATTGGGCGGACGCGCATCGAGATGAGCCGAAAAATAACGGTTTGTCGGATTTCGGCAAAGAAGTCGTCCGCGAGATGAATCGCCTTGGAATGCTCGTCGATATTTCGCACGTTTCCGTCAAAACGATGTCGGACGTTTTGGACACCTCGACCGCGCCGATTATCGCTTCGCATTCCGGCGCGCGCGGCGTCAACGACCACACGCGCAATGTGCCGGACGAAATCTTAAAGCGCGTCGCCCAAAACGGCGGCGTGATAATGATTAACTTTTATCCGTCATTTTTGGATGCGCGAACCAACAAGGAAGAAAACGAACGCGCCGCCAAATTAAAATCGCAAGCCGACGCTTTGAAAGAACAATATAAAGACAATCCCGCAGCCTACAACGAAGCCGAGCGCAACCTTCTCGCCGCCAATCCGATTTATATCGCCTCATACACGCGCATCGTTGACCACATCGACCACATCAAAAAAGTCGCCGGAATTGATTCGGTCGGCATCGGCTCGGATTATGACGGCATTCCGTTTCTGCCCAATGGCATGAACGGAATGGAAGATTTGCCGCTTGTGACTTATGAAATGCTTCGGCGCGGTTATTCCGAAGCAGACATTCGCAAAGTTTTGGGCGAAAATTTTCTCCGCGCGTTTGCCAAAGCCGAACAAGTCGCGCGGATTGAAAGCCGCAAAATCAGCGGCGAAGGAAGTTTGAAGAAAATCAAATGATGATGTATTTTAGTTATGCCTCTCTCACCTGAAAAATCCTTTGGAGAATAGTATGACTGACAATCAATTCAACCAACTTTTCGATTTAGTTACCAAAACCGTTACCGGTATTCAAGAAGTTAAAAAAGATGTTTCGGAACTCAAGCAGGACGTTTCTGGTCTCAAGCAAGATGTTTCCGAACTCAAGCAAGATGTTTCCGAACTTAAACAGGATATGGTGGAAGTTAAGCAAGACATTTCCATAATCAAGCAGGATGTCTCTGAACTCAAAGACGGACAAAAGAGAATGGAAAGAGAAATTCGTCTTAACACCGCCGCCGTCAATGAAATCGCGGGTGAACAACTTAGAATTAAAAGCAGAGTTAATGATTTGGAGCAAGCCTCTGTCTAAGGCTGATTTTTACCAATCGCGCTTTAACCCGAAAACGAAAAGTAACCGCGAGAAATGCCGGACAATTGGTCCGGCATTTCTCGCGGTTTGCTGTTTCCGATTGTTAGAAAATTCTTAATCTCTTTTCCGAGTTAGCAATGAAATTAATTTCATTTGTTTCATCATTGATATTCAGCACCTGCAGCGGTTGGCTGAACGCATAATGTTTACCGCTTGCCGATAGAATGTAAGTTTCGCCCGCCTGGACATCATCGAAACGATAATAACCAAAAGATGTTGTCGTTGTCGTTCTGACTTGTCCGTTTGAATCGGTCAAAGTCAGACGCACGTTGACGATGCCGCGCCCGCTCATCGTCATCACGCGCCCGCCGATTGAAACAGTTGCCGCCGTCGGCGCGGCTTGCACTTCAAATGCGCCGATGTCCGCGCCGTCGCCGCCCGTCGCATTGGTAATACCCGGATTATCAAACGGGCGAGCGAATCCGCGCTGGTCGGTGGTCAAGCCGAAAGAATTGCCTTTATCAAGCGCCGGTGAACCAAACAGCAGAGCGTGCGTTTGAGTTGCGCCGCCGTTATTGGCAAGCGGCGCCAGCTTCGGGTCAATCGAATTGCCTGGCGTGCCGACTTGATTGCTGTTTGCATCCGCATTAGAAATGCCGGTTGTGCCTTGACCATTACCGATTAGATTATAAGAACTCGTTGCTGCGACTGCGCCGCCGAAGTCAGGCGAGGAGAAAGCATTAGCGACGGTGTTTCCGGCGACAATCGTGTTTTTTAGATTAGCTGTACCAGTGTTCCTGATGCCTCCGGCGCAATTTGTGCAAGTTGTGCTGGTTGATTTGTTCTGGGTAACGGTGACGCTGGTTAGATTTAGTGTGGGTGGGCTAGTTCCTGTGAAGGCGTTGATAATGCCGCCGCCGCTGTTACTCGCCGTATTGCCGCTGACAGTCGAGTTGGTCAAAGTTGTTGTGCCGCCGCCGTTGAAAATGCCGCCGCCGCTTTCAGCCGTATTGCCGCTGACAGTCGAGTTTACCAAAGTCGTTGTGCGGTTGCTGATGTAAATTCCGCCGCCGCTGTTACTCGCCGTATTGCCACTGACTGTCGAGTTTGTCAAAGCCGTCATGCCGCTGGTGGAAATACCGCCGCCAAAACCACCCGCCGTATTATCACTGACAGTTGAGTTTGCAATCGTCAATGTGCCGCTGCTTAATCCATTGATAATGCCGCCGCCGATGTTACTCGCCGTATTGCCGCTGACAGTCGAGTTGATCAAAGTTAATGTGCCGGTGTTGAAAATTCCGCCGCCGGCGCCGTTATTTGCTGCATTTGTGGTACTCGTCCCGTTGCCTTTCGTGATCGTCAAGCCGCTTATCGTCAAATTCGCGCCGAAATTTACAAAAAACACGCGGCTTGTATTGTTTCCTGAAATCACTAGATTGCTCGCATCTGTTGCATTGTTAATCGTTAAACTGCCTGCCGTTGAAGCTGAATTGACAGCAAGCTCGCCGCTGGTCAGTGTAATCGTGCAAATTTCGCTGGTGCAGCCTGTGTCGCCTACCGGAATCGCAAACTCAATTGTGTCCGGGTCAAGTGTTCCGTTTGCTGACGTGATTGCCGCACGCAAACTTCCCGCGTCGCTGTCAGCCGTTGTTGTCACTGTGTAAGTTGCCGCACTTGCCGATTGAACGGCTGCTAAACAAATTAAAAACATTAACGCGGCAATCAAGCCGGAAACGAGAAAAGATGATGGAAAATACGTGCGAAACGTTTTCGTCAAATAGTTCATAAATTAACCTTTTGTAAATTAAATTGTTTGGAAGTTCTAAATGGAAGTTCTAAAAAAACAATGAGCCCAACAACAGAAAACCCCAAACGGGTTCGCTATCAGAGAGTGGAAGAGTAATCAGGCTGCGTCGAACTACATTGATACTACTCGCAATGGCTTTGCAAAGTCAACGGATTTTTTTCTTCGGTCGTCACTCGTTCGTCAAATTAATCGTTTCAACGGAAGTCTAAATTCCTCGTCCGCAAAACGCTTCGAGAGCGGGAAAGCAAACTTTAAATCTTAAAACCATTTCACGGGCGCGTTTGTTCAACTTCAAGTGCGTCTTACAAATTCATTATTTCCTCAACGTATTCCCGGCGAACCAACTAAAATAAGCATTTCATCATTAGCCAATTTGCGAGAATTCAAGCCCGCAGATGTTTGCCAGCGAATACGAATTTGCGCTATAAGCTAAAGGAAGTAATAATTCTTCCAAACCTTAAAATTTATGAAAATCGAAAAACAAAATCGTCGTGAATTTCTGCAATTGGGCGCGGCTGCGGTTGCCGCTTTGAGCGTTATGAAAAATGCCGATGCAAAAGACCTTTTCAAGAGCGATACTAACGAAGAATTGCTTGAAATTACAGTAAGCGAATTGCAGGCGAAAATGAAGTCCGGTGAAATCTCAGCCAGGAAATTAGTCGAGAAATATCTCGAAAGAATCAGAGACATTGACCCGAAACTAAAATCGGTGGTCGAAACGAATCCCGACGCGCTGAAGATTGCTGAAGATTTGGACAGAGAGCGCAAAAACGGTCGTCTTCGCGGCGCGCTGCACGGTATTCCGGCTTTGATAAAAGACAACATCGACACGGCTGACCGGATGAAAACTACCGCCGGAAGTCTCGCGCTGGTTGACGCGCCGACACCGAAACGGGACGCATTTATAGTCGAGCAATTACGCAAATCCGGCGCGATAATTTTGGGCAAGACAAATTTGAGCGAATGGGCAAACTTTCGTTCGACAAATTCTTCGAGCGGCTGGTCGGCGCGCGGCGGGCAAACGCGCAATCCGTATATTTTAGACCGCAATCCGTGCGGTTCGTCGTCGGGAACGGGCGCGGCAATCGCGGCAAATCTCGCGGCAATCGGAATCGGCACGGAAACCGACGGCTCGATTGTTTGTCCGGCTTCGATTTGCGGGATTGTCGGCATCAAACCGACACTCGGACTCGTTTCGCGTTCCGGCATCATCCCGATTGCGCATAGCCAAGACACGGCGGGTCCGATGACGCGCACCGTCGCGGACGCGGCGATTTTGCTTTCGGCTCTGACCGCCGTTGACGGGCGCGATTCGGCAACCGCGCAAAATAATAAAAAAGCCGAAAAAGATTACACGCGCTTTTTGAACAGAGACGGTTTGCGCGGCGCGAGAATCGGCGTAGCCAGACAGTTTTGGGGCAAAAATGCGGAACTCGATAAAACTCTCAATGACTCGCTCGACCAAATGAAACAAGCGGGCGCGATTTTGACGGACGTAAAATTTGCGACGTTCGGAAAATTTGGCGATGCCGAGTTTGAAGTCTTATTGTTTGAATTTAAGGCGGACTTGGAAAAGTATCTTGCCGAACGCAACGCGCCGTATCGAACTTTGGCGGATTTAATCAAATTTAACGAAGACAACGCGGCGCGTGAGATGCCGTATTTCAAACAGGAAATTTTTGAACAGGCGGCGAAAAAAGGCTCTCTGCAAACCCGCGCATATCGTCTGGCACTGCAAAAATCGAAACTCCTTACGCAAGCTCAAGGCATTGACGAGGTAATGACGAAAGGGAAATTAGATGCGATTGTCGCGCCGTCAAACGCGCCGACATGGATGGTCGATTTGGTCAACGGCGATTGCGGAAGTAATTACGTTTCGAGTTCGTCGCTCGCGGCAATTGCGGGTTATCCAAACATCACCGTTCCCGCCGGATTTTTGAAGGAATTACCCATTGGCGTTTCGTTTTTCGGACGCGCATTTTCCGAACCGACACTTATCAAAATCGCTTACGCTTTTGAGCAGATGACAAAAGCGCGAAGAACGCCGAAGTATTTACCGACTTACGGTTAGTGAAAAACTAAAAGTGAAAAACTAAAAATAAAGAAGAATAACTATTCACTTTTCATTTTTAGTTTTTTACTTAAACACGCCCTCGCCCAAAAAGTTTTCTCTCAAATAAGCAATCGTGTCCTGTAAAGTTTCCTGCGCGTCACGCGGCGTGAAATTCAATTCCTCTTCGGCTTTCATCGAGTCGAAATACCAGAAATACTCGGCTTGCTCGACTTCCTTCGGCTGAATAGGCGAAGTTTTGTTCCAATTTTTGTAAATCGAATCAATAAAATTCGAGCCAGCCAGCGCCAGCTTTTTCGGCACTCTCAGCACGGGAGCGGAAACGCCCGAAAGTCTTTCGAGCCGTCCGAAAAATTCCTTGAAACTCATATTCGCCGCGCCCAAGAGATATTTTTCTCTGTGTCTTCCCTTTTCCAGAGCGTTGATGAAAGCCGTCGCCGCATCGCGCGCGTCAACAAAATTCAAACCGCCCGACGGCGTGTATGGAATTTTCCGCGCCATAAAATCAAGGACGACTTTCGTCGAACTCAAGCGTTCATCGCCTATTCCCAAAAGCAAGGACGGATTCAAAATAACTAACTTCAAACCTTTGCCGTCAAAATTTTCGAGCGCGGTTTTTTCCTGATAAAACTTTGAAGCGTAATAAGCCCAGCGCAAAATAATTTCAAGCGGTATCGGATAAGTTTCATCTAAAATTTCTTCCGATTCGCTGACAGCAATCGTTCCGCTCGAAGAAGCAAGCAGAAAAGTTTTCACATTTGCTTCTTTCGCCGCTTCACACAACAACCGCGTACCCTCGACGTGAATTTTATTCATCTGCGCCGCATCTTCATTATCGCGCGAAACTTTTCCCGCAAGATGAAAAATCGCCGACACATTTTTGACGGCATTCACCACGTCTTCCTTGCTCGCTACCGAACCTTCAAACGCTTCAACGCCCGCATCTTTCATCCAAGCAGGAACAGACGAAGCCATCACGCGCAAATTCTTCTCGCCTGCGTCTAAAAATTGACGAACGATATGCGTGCCGAGAAAACCTGTTCCGCCAGTGATTAAAATTCTCTTTTCAATTCTTGCTAATGCCTTTGTTTTTTTTACTGCCATTATTTCAAACATACGATGTTGTAATGTTGAATTTGCGGGTCAACCGTAACGATTGTCAAATTGTTTGCCAACGCCTGACAAATCAAAATTCGGTCAAACGGGTCGCGGTGCGAAGCAGGTAAATCGGCGAGTTCTTTGACGGCGTTTTCGTGCAAAGAAAGACTTTTGATTTGATGCAATCGCCGTTGCGCCGGAATATAAACGTCGGGCGACTGCGAAAGCGGAAGTTTGCCGAGTTTGTATTTGATAATAGTTTCCCAAAGCGATGCCACACTTAAAAACACTTATTATTCGGCTCACGAATCGCATCGCGGAAAATTGTCGGCAAACGTGAATCGGCGACGATATACCAGAGAAAAATATGCGTGTCTAAAAGTAGCTTCATTCGCTTTCAAACGTCGCCAAAATCTCTTCCGGCAACGGCGCGTCAAAATCTTCCGGCACGACGAATTCGCCTTTGCTCAAACCGAACGGGCGCAAGTTTTTTGCAACTGTTTCTTCTTCTAAAATTGTTACGATGACGCTGACGTTTTCGCGGCTCTTCGCTTCGTCCGGCTCTTCGCCGTTCCATTCCAAACGATTGCCATTGAGCGTCGCTTTGTAAGTTTGCAGCATTTGAAATTACCTCTCAAATCTCTTCTGTCAGTATAGCATCAAAATTATTCATCAATCACAGGCTCTTGTTTGCGTGTCTTTCTTCTCTCCGCTCGCCATTTTTTGCGAACCGCCGCAACATCGAATTCGTTGTGCTGACCGTCGCGCATATTTTCGATTTCGTGTTGGACACGCGCGGCAATCAGGCGATAGGCTTCGGTGTTCGGAACGCCTTTGGTCATCTCAAAGAGTTCGTCGTATTCCAAAAAACGCCCGACTTTCGCGCCGACTTTCGCGCCGATGCTGTCTTTTTTCGGAATGGTCGCGCCTTTTGGGAAGGCTTCAAAAGTTCCCCAGATATAGACGGGCAAAATTCCGGTTTTGTTATTGAGCGCGAGATAACCGATTATTGGTTTGAATTCCGCGATTACGCCCGACGTTTGCCGCCCGCCTTCGGGGAAAATCAGAGTGTTGTAGCCTTCGTTCAAAATCTGCGTTACGTGGCGCAGAGATTGGCGCAAACTTCCCGTGCGCTCGATTGGAATGAGCGTCGTGAAGTTGTTCATATAAGCGCGTTTGTATTTCGTGTCAAACCAGTAATCAGCCGCCGCGACCGCGACGGTTTGTTCCGCTACGTCTTTGCCGAGTGCTTTTTTGACCAAGCCCATATCTAGATGCGAAGCGTGATTCGACGCGACGATAAAATTCGTGTGCTGCGGCACGTTTGCCTCGCCTTCGATTTTCGTATCTAAAACATTGTCGTAAAGTCTTTCCTGTGCAAAATCTACAACGCGATTGCCGACGGTTCGCAAAATTGAAGGCACGAAAATCTCGTCCTCTTCCTTTTTCTCTTCCGCGCGCGGCTCTTCGATTTTCTTGCGCTTATCAATTCTTTGAACGGCTGAAAGAAGCTCGCGGACGGTTTGCACCTCGTTCAAAGTATCGGGCGAAGCAACGCGCCCGCCCGCGTCCTCGACGGCGGCTTGCAGCTCGACAAACATCAAAGAATCAAAACCCAAATCAGCGAGTTTATCGTCCATCGCAATTTCAGACAAAGCGCGATTTGAAACCGTCGCCACAATTTTACGAATCCATAAAGCCGTGTCATCGCTTTTGGTTTCGGCAACTTGTTTGGTTTTATTTTTCGATTTTTCTTCCAAATTTTGCAGAAACGCAATTACTTCCGGTCGTTTAACTTTGCGCGTCGCCGTGCGCGGAAGTTCAAACGGCGTGATATGCAAAACTTTTACTCGTTTAAAAAAGGGTAAAGGTGCCGAGATTTCGCGGAAATGTTCTTCAATCTTTTTGTTCACATTGCCCCGCGAAAGCGCGATGTCGTGTTCGTAATCAGGCACAACCAAAGCCGCGATTTTTTCGCCGCCGTCAGCATCAGGCAAACCGACGACGCTCAATTCTTTTATCAAAGGCGAAACTCCGTATAAATCTTCGATCTCATCCGGGTAAATGTTTTTGCCGTTTGAATCAATAATCACGTCTTTCGAGCGTCCGACGATAAACAAATTTCCGTCTTCGTCAAGTTTGCCCAAATCTCCCGTTTTCAGCCAACGGTCTTGCAAAACCGCTTCGGTCGCTTCTTCATTATTAAAATATCCGAGCATCACGTTTTGCCCGCGTGCAAAAACTTCACCGACACCTTTTTCGTCGGGCGATTCGATTTTTACTTCGATGCCTGGAAGCGGTTTGCCGACGCTTCCGCGCAACAGTTTATTTCCCGGACGCGCAACGGTTAGAACAGGCGAAGATTCGCTCAAACCGTAGCCTTCGAGAACGGTGAAACCTAATCCGTGCAAATCTTTTTGGACTTTTTCGCTCAACGCCGAACCACCCGAAATCAAATAACGCATTTGCCCGCCCATTCCCTGATGAATCGGGAAAAACACAATCGGACCTAAATTAAACGGCGTATTGTCGCGCACCCAGGCGTTAAATTCGATGATATTGTCGGCTAAATCCGCAAACCAATCGCCGCGCTCGCGCAATCTCGATTTGATTCTCCGGTGCAGCATTTCCCACAACGCTGGAACGCCGACCATTCCGGTAACGTGATTGTTTTCGATTGCCCGCGTGAGTTCTTCGCTCGATAGTTCGTCTAAATATGTAATCTGCGTTCCGTTTGAAAAAGGCGTTAAAAATCCGGCGGAAAATTCAAACGTATGGTGCATTGGAAGCACGGACAAAACGCCGTCGGTGATGTCCATTTCCAAAACCGACGACAGCATCGAAATCATATTGACGAAATTTTTGTGCGACAGCATCACGGCTTTCGGCGTGCCGGTCGTGCCTGACGTGAAAATCAGAGACGCAACCGTGTGCGACAAAATTTTATTCGGAAGCAGCGCGATGCGTTTCGCTTCTTCCGTTTCGTCGCTCATCTCGAAAACTTCGTCAAACGTCCAGACATTTAATTTCAGTTTCGCAGATTTTAATTTCTCAGCTAAATCGGGATTTTCGTCGGCTAATTTCGGCGATAAAACGATTGCCGACGCTTCACCGGCACTGGCAAAATTGACGATTTCGTCAACCGAACTCGCCGGGTCAATCGGAATCGCCGTCGCGCCCGTTTTCAAAATGCCGAAATAAGTCATTCCCCATTCGGGCATATTATTGGAAAACAAAATCAAGCGGTCGTTTTGTTTGATGCCCTTTTCCGCAAGAAATCCGGCGGCGCGAAGAGTTAATTCTTTGACTTCGGCAAAAGTGTATTGCTCTTTTTTGCCGTCGCGCTCGATTCGCATCGCCACGCGCGTCGGAAATCTTTTCACCGAAGTATCGAACAAATCGAGCAAATCTTTATAGGTGTAAGCGCGGCGTTCTTGTATTTTTAAGTCTTCTTCTAATTGCGGCAAAACCCATTTACGAAGACCCGGAAAATGCACGTTGAGCCAATAATCATACCAATCGAGTTTTTCAGGATACCACGGCAATAAATCCTGCTCGCTTTTCTTTATCAGCGAATGCAAAGCCCGCGTATTGTCGGCGCGATACAGATATTCGTTGTCAACAATAAACGGCTTGAACATCGCAAAAGCGTCAACTGTTTCCTGCGTCGCGTGTTCAAATTTTTCAACCGATTTCTGCACGTCCGAAACTATATTTCCGAGACGCCCGCCGCCCCAGCGCGGACTTGCTTTATCGAGCCAGCCGTTTGCCGTTTTCGCCAATTTATTAAACATCGGAAGGCTCGTCATTTCATAAGTTTTCTGCGTTACCGGCGTGGCTTCGATTATCGAATTGACGCGGTTCATCAGCTTATTTCCCGTTTCCTTTTCGTCAAAATACTTGCGCTTATAAAGACTGACGAGTCCGACCATCCGCTTCATATCGTTCGGATTCGTGTCGCTCGAACAGGCTTGAAAAACGAGCGGCGGCTTGTCGTCAACCAGCGCGTTCATCGCGGCGGCAAGCATCGCGCCAGCCACAAGGTCAACCGGAATAATGTCGAGAATCAAATTTTCATTAACGGGAAAAATCGGCTGACCGCGCAGAGCAATCAAAATCAAAGGCGCGGTCGTCGTAAAACCCTCGTTCCAACCGGGAAACGGATATTGATGCGCCGATTCAACGACCGACGGGCGAAGCAAAACTTTCACGATGTCGTCCTGCTGCGCGATGATTTGCTCGGCAAGCGATTTCGAGTAAGTATAGATATTTGTCCAGCCCCAATACTCGGCGCGTTCTGAACCGAGTTCGGTCGTGCGTTCACGAATCCACATTTTGCGCTCGCGGAAAATCGCCGAATTCAGCGCGTCTTCATCGTCCGGGTCGCGTCCTTCTTCGACAAATCTCTCACGCGCCTGCTCGCGGAATTTCGCAATCTGCACCGCGTCATTCGCTTCCTGCCTGGCTTGCTCGCTCAATCTGGCGCAGTCTTCGATTTCCTTATTAACATCGAAAGTCGTGCCGACGAGTTCTTCTTTTCTCGGAAAATAACCGGCAACCGGCTCGTTTTCCCAAATCGTCCCGCTCTTTTTTCCGGCGACGAAACAAGTCGAAACGTGAACGACCGCCGGACGTTTCATCATTCGCGCGAGCTTCAAAACATTGTTCGTGCCGACGACATTCGTCCGCAGCGCGCTTTCGAGCGGCGGATTAAACGTCACATTACCAGCCGAATTGATAATGATGTCGCAATCCTTCATTATCTTTTTCGCTTCCTTCTCGTCCAAACCGAGCAAATCATTGCCGACATCGCCGTTGACGGGAACAAGTTTTTCACGGATAAAATCTTCAAACTTCTCGCCGTATTTCTCACGCAGCGGGTCAAACGTCGGTGAAGTTACAACGCTCGCCCAAAAACGATTGTGCGACTCTTCGGCATTCCGGGCGCGAACCGTCGCGTAAATTTTCCCGACATCGGGGAAATTATGCAGCAGCATCGAAAGCGTAACCTTGCCGACAAAGCCCGTGCCGCCGATAAAGAAAATCTTTTTACCTTTAAAAATTTCGGTTGGTGATAATTTCATCTTCAATTTTATTTCTCCAAAATAGCAAGTATTTGAGAAACATTTTCTCGAATTCGAGTTACCTCTTCTGCCGACAAAGCCGGAGTTGCATTTCCGACATCAGCCAGCAGTCTGTCTATATCTCTTGAAATGTTTTCGTCTTGTCTTTCCTCTTTGAAAAAACTCAAAAACTTTTGCCAAGCATCGAGCGGAATTCCAGACAATTTTTCTCTTCTGAGTTGATTCATATAATCGTTCATAATTCCGTATCGGGCGAGACGACCGAAATTATTTCCGCTGTCGCTAACGGGCTGGTCATTCATTTCAGATTTTGAAGCAGGATAAAATTGATTTAGATTGGCGAAGTTTATTGTTTTGTCGCTTTTGCCGGTCATTCCGTGCTGCCAATACCAATTTCGATATTCAGCCGCATAGTTTGCGCCCGTAACGTAAGGATTAAATAATTGCGGAGTGCCGGAAATGACTTCCGATAAAGCCCATGGAAAAACCGCCAGTAAATCCCAGGGCGCACAAACATTCGGAGAAGCCGTAAATCTGAAACTCGGCTCTCTTTCTTTTGCCAAGGAATACCAACCTTTTAATTCTATTCCCAAAATAACATCGTTTTCTTTTCCCGGCGTTGAGCCTTTCAAAATAACATCGGGAAAACGCTCCGCTTGTCGAACAAACCGATACGTGCGATAGCGATTATCTCTGTCCCATTCTTCCCGCAGTTCATTGAGAGAGTCAACAATTTGATTTTCGATTGTTGCTCCAAGCGCGGAATTAAAAGTGTAAAGGTCTGTTGCCAAAACCCCTGTTATTTTTAATTCGGATTTAAAAAATCCGGGCAAAGCAAAAAGCGTATCGTAAACCGCTTTATGTAGATCAACGTGATTCCATTGCTCGCGTTTACGAATTTCCTGCCAATGAGTATCTTCCGACGGCAAATAAACCGGCGGCTGAATTTGATTACTTTGCATCGGTTGATTTTGAATTTCCTCTTCTTCAGGCGGCAACGGCGTATTCGGCAAAATGCGATTCCTCCTGGTTTAATCGGGACGCAGAAAGAGAATAATAATTTTCGTTGATTTCCGCGCTGTAACATCGGCGATTCGTTTTAAAAGCCGCAATCGCCGTTGAACACAAACCGCCGAACGGCTCCCAAACGACATCGCCGACATCGCTTGATGCTTGAATCAGACGCGAAATAAGTTTCAAAGGTTTTTGGTTGGCGTGAGCGGATTTTAATTTATCAGTTTTAAATCTTTCTTTCCCTCTCACGGCAGGCTCGCTCCAAACATTTGTAACGCCGTGTTCGTGATTCCATTTAGCTCTCATCTTTTGCCATTTTTCAGCCGTCAATGGTGTCTTTCCGTCTAACGAAAAATATGGAATTTCAGTCGGTTTTCCAAATTTCGCGGCAAACGCCGCAAGTTTTTCCATCATTTCCGGCGGCGGAAAATACCAAAGATGACATTGCGTAAAATACTTTCGCGTCGCGGCGTTCTTCACTCCGCAGGCTTCATTGGTTTTTGAAAGCGGAAGTCCCGAACGCTGCCACTCATCACGAAGCCATTGTTTCATTTCAACAGGCTCGTTATTGGTGTTTTTTATTGTGGCTTTCCGAACATATTGAGCGCAAACTTCGGTAACAACAGGATAACCTCGAATCGTTTTGCTGTTGACGTTTCCGGCAATATGACCGATTCCTTTATCCCAAAGGTGAAGCGTTTTATATTCCCAACCGTATAGCTCCAAAACCGGATGAACAGTCGCCCAACCAATTTCAGTTGCCCAAAACCATAGAGTCGTTTCCGGCAAAGATTTTTTCGTCCAGGCAGCAACGTGCGGCGCATACCATCCAGATAAGCCTTCATGAGTTAGTAAATCGCCCGGAAAGAGATTCAAGCCATATGCTCCATCACTAATAATTACCGTCGGAGATTGCCAGGAATCATAACGCGATAGTGAATCAGCATATTCAATTCTAATTCCGTCTCGTTCGTAAAACTGAAAGTTTGTTGAAATCAATTTAATTTCACTTTCCATTTTGACTTAACCCTCCCAATAATAAAACGATTTTAATTTAATCCGTTACATTACATAAACCGATAATCGGCTGATGCAGCATCGTAATCTCCGCGTTTCTGCCCATATACGAACGCGCTTGGGCAATTGCTTCGGTCATATTGTCGGAGCGTTCCCAGCCGAGCATTTCGGGGACGTGCGCGTTTTCCGCGCCGGCGACGATGACTTTGCCGACGTGCTGGCGACCGTTTTCGCCCCAATACCACATAAAAAACGGGTGCGCTCCGTGATAGGCGTTGCCGCGACGATACATTTCGATATAGTTTGGATTCGTGGCAAATTCGCGCTCGTATTTCTCGCGCAAATAGAAAGCGTCGCGCGATTCGGACAGCAGGCGATGGAAAAATTCGATATACGGCGCGTGATGATTATGGTCAAACTCGTCAAAACACGGATGCGAAACAATCATCACGCCGCCTTTCCGAATGAGTGGCTTGTTGCGATACATATTGAAATGATAGCCGAGAGCCATCACCTGGACGAGCAAAGGATTGAGCGACGAATAGACGTTATACGGCGAAATGTCGGGAATGCCCGTAATCAAAATATCGCACTGACCTTTGACGGGAATTTCAAACTGCTGATAATTCTTTTCCAGAATTTTTTCGTGGACAGGCTCGGTCGCGCCCGCGTAACAAGCAATCAATTCATATTGCGCGGGAATTTGGTGCAGCAGTTTTCTTCTCGCGCCGCGCGGCAGATTGCCAAAAGTGCGTTTCATCGCTTCCCATTTCATCCTGTCCATAAACGAAAACTCGTCTTCGTTGCGCGTCAGAATGTCGTAGCCGTCGCTGAACATTCGGCTATTTAAAGCCGTTTCAATGTGAAAGACGTTGCAGTGTTCGTCAACCAATTTTCCAAGTTTAACGATTTTATGATTGAGCACCGACGAAGACGGATCCATATAAGAATCCGAATCGCGGATGGTCTGCGGTTCGTGATGCGCCCGCAGAGATTCGTAATCGCACAGCCCGACGGCAACCGATTTATGTCCGCCGTTCATCGGCACGAAATTGATGTTGGCGTAAATCAGCAAATCGCTTTCGATGGCGCGTTTGTTGACGCGAAGCGGTTCGTCGTGGCGCGTGTGTCCGATGGTGACGAGATTTTCGTCGTCTTCCGCGTCGTGATTATAATATCTGTCCGGGTAAAATTCATTAAAAATTTTGCTTCCGACCATTCGCTCCATTTCCCACACCGTCATTCGGCGGTGCAATGAAATAGCGATTATCAAATGAATGTCGTCCACGCCGTTTGCCGCGCATTGTTCCAGAATGACTTCGAGCATCGTCTGGCGCACGTCGGGCGTCTGCATAGGCGGCAGCGGCATCGAAATATCGTCAATCGCAATCGTCACCTTCATTCCCGGCTCAAGCTGCGCGTAAAGCGGTTTCGCGTCAATCGGGTGATTAACCGCATAACGAATCGCCGCTTCCCGATTCGGCAAGCCTTTAATCGGCGGATTCGGATAAATTACGCGCGTCCCAATCGGCAAATCTTCGAGAATAAAATCCTCGCCAAACGGTATAATCCGCGGCGCGCTGTCTTTATCAATGTAAACGATCGATTCGTGTGTTTTTCTGCGTAATTGCAATGCCATATTTTATTTATTTAATTCTTCTAACGCTTCTAAGTTTAGATTTCTGATAAATGCAATTACATCTAAACTTTTAGCTAAAATGTCAACAAACTCATTTTCAATTATTGGGAGAAAGTAAGGAATGCTTTCCCATTGTAAAAATATTTCTTCTTTTTCCCCACTAGCATGGGCAAGTCCACTTCCATAAATAAACGTATACAAAATTATACTTCTAGTAAGAATCTCTCCATTGAATTGAATTTGAACATTGGAAGGAAAATCTAAAAAACTGTTAAACGCATCTCTGGCAGAACTAAACCTAGATTTGATTGAATCACTAAGAAGAGCAGAATTATAATGCTCCGACATATTCTTAAAAGAAGTCCTTTCATTGTTTTGAATAAAATACCTGTAATCAGAAACGAATGCTTTTATGAATTCTCTATTTGGTCCACTTCTTTCAGAATTTATTTCCTCTTCATCAGCTTTATAATTTCCGAATATGGTCACGCCACTTTTTTCTTCAAACATCTTCTTTACAAATGTTGATTCAAACATCTCATCAGCCCTTTTGTTAAAAGATTTAATTGCTTGAATTGCTTTTTCTTTGTCAGTCATACATATTCATTTACTTAAATTTCAGTTAGAGGTTTATATTTCGTCTAAAATTCTTTTTCGTCTTTCACTGTATTCTTCTTCGTTAATTAAATTTTTCTCTTTCAATTCGGATAGTTTTGTAAGACGTATTGCTTGTCCTGTTTCTGTATTCACTTGTGGCGGAACAAGCGGAACAAATGGAACACTTGCACAAGCCGCATTTATATCATTCGTTAAATCTGATTCCTGAAAAATTTTAACTTCGTATTTTTCATCAATTACTAATGTTTGATTACTGTAAATTTTTCCTAAATCAATAGTTTCCTTTTTCAACTGTTCACTTAATGGATTCTGTCTTAGTTTCCCAAGAGAAATTAAATACTTATTTTTTACTCTCGCAAGTTCTTCGCCTTGTTTTCTAGCTTTGTCTCCGCCTTTATTAACCATTACCACTATTAAAACAATTACCAATACGAGTGCAGTTCCTCCACAAAATACACCCTGAGAAACTTCCGAAGTAGTGCCTTGAAATAAAAAAATAACTGACAAAAACATTTTAAACTTCCTTTTTAAAGTTATTCACCATAAGCACTCATAAGCAGTTTGCCTTCGTAATCAATCAAACCGAGTTTCACGCGGTCTAAAAAACCTTGTCTGCCGAGAACATTGCGCGTGAACGATTCTTCTTTTGCAAAATAAACGGTCGCGTAAGTTTCAATATCTAAAATCGAAAGTGTCAATTCGTGTCCGTAAGCGTAAAACCCGACGGTCGCCGTGTCGAATTTTTCCGGCGTTCCGTTTTCGATTTCAAGACCGAGATTTTCGCCGAATCTGCGCTCGAAAATGCAATGGCTCGAACCTGTGTCGAGCTTTGCTTCAAAATCAACCGTCCGCGAATTATAGCCGAGCGTAACGGGAAGCGTAATGCCGGTTTTCAGCGTGTCGTAATAGTGAGCAATCGAAAACTCAATCGCGTATTCGTTCATAACCGCCTCCGGCAAAGAACTTTGGCTCTTCGACGATGTGATGGATAAACGGCGTTTCGATTCCGGCTTCGATGGCTGTTTGATAAACCGTCCGCCCGTCGTCGTCAACTGCGATAAGTTTATCGCCTTCCAAGCAAACCCATTTATTCATATATTCCGCGCTGTGTTCGTCAAGCCATTTCCGCGCTTTTTTATATCGTTCGATTTGATATTTAAGCCGCGCGTCCCTCGCTTGCGATTGTTCGTCCTTTCGTTTGCGTTCTTCAATCCATTCTTCAAGACGCCGAAAATCTTCGGGCGGCAGAGTTTTGATTATTTCGATTGCCTGTTCAAAATTCGTCTGCATAAAAACCTCCAAATCACTTCAAATTCAAAATCGCCCAGTCGTGCTGCAGCGCCGGTTGTTTCAGTCTTCCCAGGGATTCAAAATAGTAACCTGCGAATCGTGAAAGTTTTTGACGTTTCGCGTAACGAAAATCATATCGTGTTCCAGAGCCGTCGCTTCCAGAAGCGAATCGAACGCCGGACGCACAATGCCTTTTCGTTCAAATTCGCCATACATTTTTCCCCAGACTAGAAACGACTTTTCCGATAATGGCAAAATTCGGCGCGAGAAACGTAATCGTAGTTGTTCCAGCCATTTTTCGAGTTCCGCTTTCTTTCTGCTCGATTCGAGCCTTGCGATTCCTTTTTTAATTTCGCCGATGGTCAAAACGCTCAAATAAAGTTTCGATTCGTCCTGCGCGTCAAGCCATTCGAGAACTTTTTCACTCGGTCTTTTTTGTTTCGGTTCGGAGATAATGGAGGTGTCGAGCAGAAAATTCATTCAAACGAAACCTCGCGCGGCAAATCTTCCGGTCGGTTTAAGAAAGGAATTATTTCGTCGAGCGGACTTTTTTGCAGAAACTCGACCAGACTTTCTTTTTTGCCGTTTATTTTCCGCCAATCGGCAATCGAAACGACGACAGCGACTTCCGTGTCGTGCCGACGAATTACTTGCGGCTCTCCTTTTTCAGCAAGGCGAATCAACCCGCTCAAATTATTCTTTGCTTCTTTTACCGTGTGCGACATTTTTGCACCTCACAAAATTCATCTTAATAGTGTTTTAGCTACGTAGCCATTATATCTAAAGCACAATTTAATTTCTATACCGATTAAGGACTATTTGAACTTTGATTGAACTAATTCACATTAACCTTTTGCTTTTCAATCAGCGGTAAATTCTTATCAAAAATTTTTACTGTTTCTAAAATTGTTTCGACGGCGCGAACATAAAATTCTTGATTGATATTCACAAAATCGTCAGTCGGTTTGTGGTAATCCTTGTGGTCTTCGACGCCGAAATAGATGAACGGAATTTTTGCTTGATGAAACGCGAAATGGTCGGACTGATTTGTCCAATCGTCGCTTCTCTGTTCGGGTCGGTCGTGACCGATGAGCAATTTTACCTTCGCGCTTTTTGCAATTGTTTCAAGCTGCGGTTTTAATGCCGGATAATGAAACGGTCCCGAAGCGTAAAGTTCGTTTTTGTCGTTGTGCGCAACCATATCCATATTGACGTTCAGGACGATTGATTCTTTTTTGACAGGCGGCTCGGCAACAAATTTGCGACTTCCACGCAAGCCTGATTCCTCGCCGTCGAAGGCAACGAAAATTATCGAATGCGCCGGGCGATTTTTGTTAAAATATTCGGCGAGTGCGAAAAGCGCCGAAGTTCCCGAAGCGTCGTCGTCCGCGCCGTTATAAATCTCGCCTTTTTGAATGCCAACGTGATCATAATGTGCAGTGACAACAATGTATTTATCTTTGTCTTTTTTGCCTTTGACGTAACCGATGACGTTTACGCCGTTAGCCTTTTTGTTGTTCTTAAAAGAGAATTCAAACGGCTGTAAATATGAATCCGCAAAAGATTCGAGACCGACTTCTTTGAATCTTTTGACAACATATTCACGCGCTTTCGCGCCGCCAGGGGTTCCAATTTCGCGCCCCTGCATATCGTCTGCCGCCAAAACCTCGGCATCGCGCAAAAGTTTTTCGGCGTTGATAACGTGCGATGTAGGAGCTTTAGTTTGTTTATTTTGGGCAGCATTTTGCGCGAACACGGGTAGCAACACGGCGACAAAAATAAATAAAAGACAGATTCGTTTCATAATTTCTACTTCAAATTCAAAATCGCCCAGTCATGCTGCATCGCGGTTTGTTTCAAGCGAAAATCCGGATTGACCGCCGCCGGGTGTCCGACGATCGAGAGCATCGGCAAATCCGAAATGCTGTCGGAATAGGCGTAAGAATCTGAAAGCGAAAGATTTTCGCGCTCGGCATATTCGCGTATCCATTTCGCTTTTGTCGCCGAAGCCATTACGGGCGGCAAAATTCTGCCCGTCGCATAACCGTTGACAAATTCCAGACGGTTCGCCGCGTATTCGTCAATGCCGAGATACTTCATCAAAGAATCAATCGTAAAATCTAACGCGCCTGTTATCACGACTTGTTTCAAACCTAGTTTTTTCGAGGCTTCGATTAAATCGTGTGTTCCGGGAAAAATCGCCGGTTTTAGAACATCTTCAAAAAGCTCTTCCGAGAAATAGCGCAGACGGTCGGCGGATTCGCCCGCGTAGCTTTTGAAAAAAACTTCATTGAAAACATTGCGCGAATATAAATCAGCCGCGCCGAACAGCGGGAGTTTTGCCAGGGTTGAAACGCTTTTTTTGACGGTTGAAAACAAACCTTGCTGACGACGGGCGTAAAATCCGAGCGTATGCACCAGATTCGTGCTGACGAGCGTTCCTTCCAAATCGTAAAACGATGCCGCTTGCGCGCTTTTTTCCATTTCGGCTTTTATCAGTGCGATGTTTTTTATTAGAATTTATTCGATTATAAAGACAACAAATATAACAAATTTTCGCGTCTTTAGTAATTTACCGCTATGAAAAGAAAGAGCTTTTACAGTTTTATTACAATTATTTTGCTGCGTGGATTGGTCAATATTTAGAGGTCATCGTAACCGGAAGCGAAAAACCAACGACTTTTTGAGAGATAAGCTGTTAATAAAAAAGGCGCGAAACAATTTGATTTTGAGAGCTACATCAAACTGTTTTCGTGCCTGTTCGTATTTATCGAATGTTTTATCTAAAAATTTTAGCTTACTTAATTACGCAGGAAAATTTCCATTATTTCCACGCCGCGCGTAATCGTTAGCTTTTTACCTTCGATAGTTTTAGCGCGAATCGGTTCATTCGTCAGTTTTTCGCCGTTAATCGCTTCAATCAAATCGCCGATTCTTATATCAGAACGTTCAGCGACGCTGTTTTGATTGATTTTTTTAACTTTGCGCCTTCCGTTTTCCAAAGCGATTTCGATGCCGAGCTGCGATAAAATTTGCTCGGCGGTTATCAGATTTACAGTCTCGAAATTTGACGGGTTTTCAACTGTTTGAGTTGAATTTGGAATGCCTCTGGGCGTGATAATTTGTGGTGGTTTTACAGATTGAGTCTGCGAACCAACGAAATTTTTCTCGTCGTCTTTCGTATTCTTAATTTGCGGTTTTTTTGTAGATTTTACTTCGACTAAAAGAGTTTCGCCTTCTGAAGTTTTTAATTGTTTTTTGTTTTCGATTGGCTCGGTTTTCTGTCTTGAAATTTCTACAATTGATTTTGCATATCCTAAGGGTTGCGAAACATTTGCGGCAATTTGTCCAATCGCGGAATTATCAATCGAAGGATTTTCTCTTTGAATCGGTGTTTGAATATTATGCCCCGCAATCGCCGGAACAGTGTTGTCATCAAGCGAATAAAATCCGTTGATGCCAACAAAAGCTAAAATTAAACCAACTACGCTCAAACCCAGAACGTAACGCGCAACCGGGAAAAGCGGTTGGCGAAAATCGCTCGGTTTTGCGTTAGCGATTCGCGCTTTGACCCGAAAATCAAAATCATTCGGCGCGTTAACCGGCTCGAAACCGTCAATTATCCGCCAGACGCGCGTTTGAACCGCGTTTATTTTTCGGCAATCCGCACAATCGTTTAAGTGCAACGTCGCCGTTTTGCTTAAGGCGTTTCGGTCTTCAAATTCGTTTAGAAAATTTCGACAATTCATAAAACTTTTTCAAATAAAATTATTAAAAATGATTCTGCAATTTATCACGAAGTAGTTTGCGCGCACGGCTGATGCGCGATTTGGTTGTGCCTAAGCCTAATTTCAAAATGGCGGCAACATCTTCGTAACTTTTGCCTTCGACATCGCGGAGGACAATCGGCGCGCGATATTTTTCCGGCAAAGTCGCAATCGCGCGGGCAATCGTTTCCCGCTGTTCGTCTTCAATCAGATTTTCAAGCGGCAGAGTTTTCTCGTCCGGCGGCTCGAAATCCTGAGATTCGGCGTTGTCAAACTGAAAAAGTCCGGTCAGCGATACAAGTCTGCGCCGTTTGCGCCGCCGGATTTCGCTTATCGCCAGATTCGTCGCAATGCGGTAAATATAAGTCGAAAAAGCATAATCCGTGTGGTAACGCTCGATGGCGAAATAGACGCGAACAAATGTTTCCTGCGCCAAATCGACGGCTTCTTCGTAATCATTCAAAAAGCGATACAGATAATTTGTTATCTGGCTTCGATACCGATTGATGATTTCGGCAAACGCATCTTCATCGCCGTTTTTAGCGGCTGTGATTAATTCATGGTCAGACAATTTCTCAGTTTGCACAGCGGTTTGCAATACCTCCGCAACTGAATTCTCGAATTTGTCCAAAGCCATACATTCATAAGTTTTTACAACATAATCTCAAACAAAACAAAAGCCGCCCGACGTTTCTCAAACACGCGCGGCGGCTTGAAAGGTTGCAAAAGATTTTAACGAAAAGTGGAAAGTGAAAAACTAAAAGCGAAAACAAAGAATTAATTTTTCGCTTTTAGTTTTTAGTTTTTTACTTTTTATTCTTCGACAGGTTTGACCGTCAAAACTAAAAACATCATCTCGTCGAGCTTCGACGTTGATAAACTTCCGACAACAGTCGGAATGTTTTCGGGCAGACTTAATTTTTGCAAGGTCAACCCGATTTGCTCGTAATTTACAACGCCCGCCGAAGTTTTAACCGGAACTCTCTGACCGAACCGGAAGCCTTGAAACTGAATTAAGTTTCGACCTTTTTCATTCGGCAAACTTCGCAATACGCCGAGCGACCATTCGGAAAACAGCGCCACGTAATTTTCCTGATTTTGACCCGTTGCGCCTGAAACGCTCTTAAACTCGAAGTTTGCCGCGTTGGTAACTCTTTCCAAATACGTCGAAGTTAAACGATAGTCGGAAAATGAATAATTAGTTTTCAATTTTTTGACGACGTTTGAAAGCGTCTGCGGAACAGTTGATTTACCCGTTGCGTTGTTCGATGCAATCAGAACTTGCAGAACTATTTCGTAACTCGGCTCGGCTTGTTTCGGTTGATTTTCAGTTTGCGCGAAAGAATTTGTAAGACTCGAAAGACAGACGAAAAGGAAAGCGGTAATCAGAAAAGCAATTTTCGGTTTGTTCATAGATTTTCTCCTGTAAATAGTTTGGGAAGATAATCATTTGCACAAACAAACCGAAATAAAGTTGCAAAATTAAATTCTAGCCCGCCTGAAAAGCGTCTTCTTCGATTTTCTGACCGAAGGAGACGGTTTGAACTTCGATTTCCTCGATTTGCTTATCATTTGCCCAAAGCACCGTGCGGTAAGGAACGAGCGTGCCTTGCGCGTAGTTATAATCGTAAAATCGGCGGCGATATTTCGTTTCGCCTTCGGTGTATTCGAGCATCATCACGCGCAGGCTTTTGGTGCTGATATAAAAGCGCGTTTTACGATTTTGTTTGTCGGTTACGTCGAGGCGGTAAAAATCTATGCCCGATATTTTTTCGTTTCCCGCAAGTTCGAGTTTCGATTCGTTTTCCTTGTAACGGAGAAGCGCTTCGAGTCCGTGCCAAATCTGATTTTCAAAGGCTTTCGAGGCATCTTCGCGCGGCGCAAAAACAGCGTCGTTATAAAGTCCGAAAACTTTGTTATTGTTGAAAATCAGAGCGTATTTCGCATTCGGAAACTCCTGGTCGAAACGGATGCGCTCTTTTTCCAAATTATCGGCGCGCAAAATAAAGCGTCCGTAATTTGCCTGCTCGGTTTTTCCTTCGGCGTTGACGATGCTGATTTTTCCGCGCTCGACGGTTGTTTTGCGGATTTGATTGAGATTGGCTCGACTGCCGTAAATCAAAATGGCTGATTCGGCGACTTGTTCGGCGGTCGCATTTTTGCTCATGTCAGCCTTCGTTTTATTATTTTGTTTTTCCTTTTTTTTGCCTTTGTCGGAAGTTTCTTGAGCGGAAACCACCGACAGACTTGTCAAAATCAGAAAGGCAAGCAATACAAAAGATTTCAAGCGTAACAACACTGGACATTTCTCCCTAAAATTTTCTTGTGATTTAACCGTTGCGGATTGTAGCGCAAACTATAAAAATCAGCACATTCTACCGCTTTCAGACTAAAATAATTGATGATTTTTTGGTAAATTTAGATGCTTGCGTTTATAAAAGCCGAAAATTCAGAAAGCGCGAAATTGTAATCCGCATTGGATTCAGCTTAATAAACGCGCAAAAAACTATGAATAATAAAATTCAAAACCTCTTGGAACAAGCCGAACGACAGGCACGGATATCAGAAACCGGAGAAAGCTCGATAACTTTTGCGAGCCGCGCTTTTTCCGATGCGGACGAAGCGGAAAATTCGTTCAATCATTTGAAACAAAAACTTTTTCACATCAGAAGCTGGAATGCCGAATCCTTCTTGACGAGTTTCGAGCTATTCGACAAAGACGGAAAACCGAGCCGTAGAGAATCTGCCGTCGTCGGCGATTTCATACGCCTTTCGCTTGCGGGTTCGGGCAAAGACGATTGGGTAAAAATCATTGAAATCACGGAAGAACCGGACGAAGCGGTCATTTCCGTCAAACCTTCGTATAATCCGACCGAAAATCAGCCGGACAAAAACGCGACTTCGCATTTTTTCACCAATGATTCGACCAACAACTTTTGTCTGGGAAAAAACCGGGAAACCCTCATTTTTCACGTTATCGGGCTTGACGAAAAAACCAATACAAATGAAACCGAAAATTTTATCGAAACAGTCAGAAACGTCGCCGTTTCAAACATCGGCTGCTATTCGGGAATTCAAAAAAGCGAATGGAAAATTTTCTGCAAGAACTTTTTGGAAATCGAAGACAAAAAATAAGAAAACGTAAAATGGAACACATAAAGTGTTTTAACCGTTATTTTCTGTTTTCCGTTTCGCATTGTTTCTGTAATATGAAAGTTTATGTTTCACGTCGCTTTAGTTGAGCCTGAAATTCCGCCGAACACGGGCAACATTGCGCGTTTGTGCGCGGCGACCTTTACCGAATTGCACATTGTCGGCGCGACGGGTTTTCGGCTTGATGAAAAGGCTGTAAAACGCGCCGGACTCGATTATTGGGATGAAGTAAAAATTCGGCGGCACTTCGAATTAGAAAATCTCTACGAAAAACTTCCAACCTCGCGTTTTCTTTTTTTCACTACCAAAAGCGAGCGAATTTATACCGATTGGCAATATCGAGCGGGCGATTGCTTCGTCTTCGGACGCGAAACGCGCGGTCTGCCGGAAGACTTGCTGAAAGCGAATTGGGAACGCTGTCTGACGATTCCGATGCCGAACAAAAATGTCCGCAGTTTGAATCTCGCAACCTCCGTCGGCATCGTGCTTTACGAAGCGATTCGGCAAGTTGGGATTGGCTGATTTTTTTACAAAACTTTACATTGTCAAACCGAAAATTAACATCTTTTTCGTCCGCGATTTCATCTATATAACCGTATAAACGATGAGGAATTTACCTCTGGAAATTTATTTATACGGGAGAACAAGGAAATGAAAAGCATAAGAAATTTATTAGTTTTAACGATTGCAATTTTAGGTTTTTCGACAATTAACGTATTGGCTCAAAGATATACGGACAACCGGAACGTTCAGCCACAAACGATTGAACGCAAAGTTTTCAAAGAGTTGATAAAACTCAATCATTACGGCGTGTTTGATAATTTGAAATATAAAGTTGACGGAAACACCGTAACTTTATACGGAAAAGTCGTGCAGCCGATTACGAAAAAGAGCGCGGAGCGCGTTACCAGCCGCATTGCCGGTGTCGGAAACGTAGTCAATAAAATCGAAGTTTTACCGCTTTCGAATTTTGACGATTCGATTCGATTGAGAACTCTGCGGACGTTCCAAACCAGAGGCGGAAGTCTCTATCGTTACTTTTTGGGTACAAATCCTTCGGTGAGAATTATCGTCGACCGCGGTCACGTCGAACTCGAAGGCTATGTGGCAAATCGCGGCGATTACAATTTGATGAACATTTTAGCAAATGGCGTTCCGGGAGTTTTCAGCGTGAGCAACAACCTGGTTGTCGAAAAGAAAATGATTCGTTAATTTACACGAACGAATTTTTACAAAAGACCGTGCGGAATAATATTTCCGCGCGGTCTTTTTATTTTCCTCAAATTTATAACTCGCATTCGTTTTAATAAATCATTCAATCAACCTTATAATAACTTTTCCGAAAATCAGCTTCAGAAGATTTCCGAGATTTCCAAAAATGCAGAGAGATTCGCTAAGCCGTTTTATTTGGCTGTCAATTTTGGCGGCGATATTAACCATCGCCCTGAAAACGACGGCGTATTTTTACACCGGCTCGATTGGTTTGTTGTCTGACGCTTTGGAATCGGTGATAAATCTCGTCGCGGCAATCGTCGCTCTGTTGATAATAAAAATCGCCGCGCAGCCGCCGGACCAAGACCACGCTTTCGGACACGACAAAGCCGAGTATTTTTCAAGCGGCATCGAAGGAATGCTGATTTTTTTCGCCGCCTTTGGAATCTTTTATTCAGCAGTTCCACGTCTATTCTCACCGCCGCAGCTCGAACACATCGGCATCGGGTTGTTCATTTCTCTGGTCGCCACGCTGATAAATTTAATCGTCGGACTGATTTTGATTCGCGCCGGAAAACAACATCATTCCATAATTCTGGAAGCCGACGGACGACATCTGCTGACCGACGTTTGGACATCAATCGGCGTGGTTTTGGCTGTCCTCATCGTCAGTTTGACGGGCTGGCTGTTGCTTGACCCGATTATCGCGCTCCTCGTCGCGCTGAACATTGTTTGGACAGGTTTTCAACTGATACGACGCTCGGCACTCGGATTAATGGACACGGCGGTATCAACCGAAACGCAAGAAAAAATAGTGTTAATTCTCGACGGTTACGTTGCCGAAAAAAAAATTGATTACCATGCTTTACGCACCAGGCAAGCGGGCGCGAGAAAATTTGTTTCCGTTCACATTCTCGTTCCAGACGATTGGACGGTGCAGAAAGGACACGAATTGACCGAAGAAATAGAAAATGACATTCGCCAAGCCGTTCCCGATTCAACGATTTTTACGCATCTCGAACCGCTCGAAGACCCTTCGTCTTTCTATGACTTAGACCTTTTCCGCCGTAAGTAAAATCGCGTTTGCCTTATTATGCGCAAACATCGAAAAGATGTTTATAAATAACTTTGGTGTTTGACCTTTCCCTCCGTAAATCATATTCTTACCGTTTGCCTTAGACGCAATTTTTACATCTATGATTGACACAAAACATATTAGAAACATCGCTATTATCGCGCACGTTGACCACGGCAAAACGACTCTGGTTGACGCGATGCTCAAACAATCGGGGACTTTCCGCGACAACGAAGCCGTCCAAGACCGCGTGATGGATTCGATGGATTTGGAACGCGAGCGCGGCATTACGATTATGGCGAAAAACGCTTCTGTTCATTACGGAGATTACAAAATCAATATCTTGGACACGCCCGGACACGCCGATTTCGGCGGCGAAGTCGAGCGCGTTTTGAAAATGGTTGACGGCATTGTTTTGCTCGTTGACGCGGCGGAAGGCTGCTTGCCGCAAACTCGTTTTGTTTTACGCAAAGCGTTGGAGCAAAAACTTCCCGCTATTGCTCTCGTCAACAAAATTGACCGTCAAGACTCGCGTCCCGAAGAAGTTTTGGACGAGATTTATGATTTGTTTATTGATTTGGGCGCGAACGAAGCACAAATTGATTTTCCGGTTTTGTATGCGATTTCGCGCGACGGCGTGGCGAAAAAAACTCTGGAAGAAGAATCAAAAAATCTGAAGCCGCTGTTCGACCAGATTATCGAAACGATTCCCGCGCCGCACGCTTTGCGCGACGACAGTTTGCAGGTTCTTGTCGCCAATATAGATTACAACGAATATGTCGGACGACTTGCAATCGGCAGAATTTATTCGGGCGAACTGAATAAAAATCAGGATGTCATTGTCGCCAAGCGCGACGGCTCGACGCAGAAAACCAAAGTCAAAGAGCTTTATGTTTTTGAAGGAATGAAACGCGAGCCGGTTGAAAAAGCCGGTGTCGGCGAAATCGTCGCGCTTGCCGGTTTTGACGACATCAACATCGGCGAAACGATTACGATGGTTGATAATCCGAAACCGCTTCCGGTGATAAATGTTGATGAGCCGACGATTGCGATGATTTTCGGTGTGAACAATTCGCCGTTTTCGGGCATTGACGGGAAATTCGTTACATCGCGTCAAATTAAAGAAAGGCTTGAAAGAGAGCTTTTGGGAAATGTGGCTTTGCGCGTTGAAGATACCGATTCGCCAGACCAATTCAAAGTTTCGGGACGCGGCGAATTGCAGCTTGCGATTTTAATCGAAATGATGCGCCGCGAAGGTTACGAACTGCAGGTTTCAAAACCTGAAGTTATCACTAAACGCAGCGAAAATGGCGAACTGCTCGAACCGATTGAACAAGTCGTCGTTGACGTGCCGGAAGAATTTATCGGTGTCGTTACCGAAGCGCTCGGACGACGAAAAGGTCAGATGTCAAAAATGATAAACAACGGAACAGGTCGCGTGCGGCTCGAATACGAAGTTCCGTCGCGCGGTCTGATTGGCTTTCGCGGCGAGTTTTTGACCGAAACGAAAGGAACGGGTTTGCTGAATACGATTTTTTTGCGCTTCGACAAATGGCAAGGCGATATGAAGGGACGCGGCACAGGCTCGCTGATTTCCGACCGAATGGGCGAAGCGATGACCTACGCGCTTTACGCTTTGCAGGAACGCGGCTCTCTGTTCGTCAAACCGCAGACTAAAGTTTATGAAGGAATGATTATCGGCGAAAATGCCCGCGCTGTTGACCTCGATGTCAATCCGATTAAAGAGAAAAAACTGACGAATATGCGGACTTCAAGCGCGGACGAAGCAATGCGTCTTGTTCCCGTCAAGGATTTGTCGCTCGAAGAAGCACTGGAATTTATCGCCGATGACGAACTCGTCGAAGCTACGCCGAAATCAATTAGACTGAGAAAGCGCGTTTTGAAGGCGAATGAAAGACCGAAGAAATAGTTTTTCGTGAATCGCAAGTAATAAATCGTGAATAGATTATTTCTGTTCACGATTTTTTGTTTTTATGTTATGAAAATTTTTGCTACCGCTTATTTCAAATCAAATTTAATTTTATGGTTTATTTATTCGATCGTATAACTTTTTCGTTCCTTAAACCAAAGGCAAAATCTTAAGTTGCTTTTAAGATTATGAATTTACTAAACAAAATTTGACAACGATACACTCATATATTATTATAGTTTTAATTCAACTAGATTTTTATTTTGGAGATTTATAAATATGGGCAAAATTATAGGAATTGATTTAGGAACGACAAACTCTGTTGTTTCAGTAATGGAAGGCGGCGAACCGGTCGTTATTACAAATTCGGAAGGCGGGCGAACGACACCTTCGGTCGTGGCTTTTACAAAAGACGGAAATCGTCTAGTTGGGCAAGTTGCCAAGCGTCAAGCGGTAACTAATCCCGAAAACACACTTTATTCGATTAAAAGATTTATGGGTCGCCGCTTTGAAGAAGTTGGCGGCGAAATCAAACAAGTGCCGTATAAAGTGGAAAAAGCCGGTAACGGCGACGTGCGAATTAACGCCGACGGCAAACAATACAGTCCGCCGGAAATTGCGGCGATGGTTTTGCAGAAATTAAAGCAGTCTGCCGAAGATTACCTCGGACAGACGGTTACACAGGCGGTTATTACCGTTCCGGCGTATTTTAACGACGCGCAGCGACAGGCGACAAAAGACGCGGGCAAAATTGCCGGTTTGGAAGTAATGCGAATCGTCAACGAACCGACGGCTGCCGCGCTCGCTTATGGTTTGGATAAAAAGAAGGAAGAAACAATTGCCGTTTTCGACTTCGGCGGCGGAACATTTGATATTTCCGTCTTGGAAGTCGGTGAAGGTGTGGTCGAAGTGAAATCAACAAACGGTGATACGCACCTCGGCGGCGACGACGTTGACGAAGAGTTGATTAAATGGATTATTGACGAGTTTAAAAAAGACCAGGGCATTGATTTGACCAATGACAAAATGGCTTTGCAGCGTCTGAAAGAATCGGCGGAAAAAGCGAAGGTCGAATTATCAAGCGCGATGGAAACGGAAATTAACTTGCCGTTTATTACGGCTGACGCTTCCGGTCCAAAACATTTGGTGATGAAATTGACGCGCTCGAAATTTGAGCAGCTCGTCGAGCCGATTTTGCAGAAACTGATGCCGCCGGTCGAGCAAGCCATCAAAGATGCCGGACTTGAGCCGAAAAACATTGACGAAATCGTTCTTGTCGGCGGTTCGACGCGCATTCCGAAAGTTCAGGAAATGGTTAAAGACTTTTTCGGGAAAGAGCCAAACAAATCGGTCAACCCGGACGAAGTTGTGGCAGTCGGCGCGGCTATTCAGGCAAGCGTTTTGTCGGGCGAAAAAACCGACATTCTGCTTCTCGACGTTACGCCTCTGACTTTGGGAATTGAAACTTTAGGCGGCGTATTGACGCAAATGATTACGCGCAACACGACGATTCCAACCAGAAAATCGGAGATTTTCTCGACCGCTTCGGACAATCAAACGTCGGTCGAAGTTCACGTTTTGCAAGGAGAACGTTCGATGGCGAGCGATAATAAAACACTCGGCAAATTCCATTTGGTCGGCATTCCGCCTGCACCGCGCGGCGTTCCGCAAGTCGAAGTAACATTTGACATTGACGCGAACGGCATCGTCAACGTATCGGCAAAAGATGTCGGCACGGGACGCGAGCAGAAGATTACTATTACATCATCGAGCGGTTTGTCGAAAGACGAAATTGACAAAATGATGAAGGATGCCGAGTCGCACGCAGGTGAAGACGAGAAGAAAAAAGCTGAAATCGAAGCCAGAAATCGCTTGGACGGGCTGGTCTATTCGGTTGAAAAAACTTTTAGCGAAAATAAAGACAAACTCGATGCGGGCGCGTCAGGTGAACTCGAAACCGCTATTTCCGAAGCGAAAACCGCTTTGAACGGTTCGGACGCGGACGCAATGAACAGCGCGTTTGAACGTCTTCAGACGGCTTCGCATAAACTCGCGGAAGTCCTTTACAGTCAAACTGGAACAGATGCAGGAGCGGCTACCGAAGAACAGGCAAGTTCGGCAAGTGCAAGCGGCGACGCGACATCTTCGACTTCGGGCAATGACGATAACGTGATTGATGCCGAATATGTTGATGTTGACGAAGACAAAAAGTAAGCAGTGAGCTGAGAGCCGTAAGCAAAATTGCTTACGGCTTGGCTTTTAATCCAATTTCAAATGAAATCAATAAACCGGCAGTAAGTCGAAGGTATTTACTTACGACTTACTGCTTATTGCTCGCTGATTAAAATGGCAAAAAAAGATTATTACCAAATTCTCGGCGTAAAAAAAGACGCAAAGGCGGACGAGATTAAAAAATCGTATCGCAAATTAGCGCGTAAATTTCACCCTGACGTGAATCCGAACGATAAAACCGCAGAAGAAAAATTTAAGGAAATTCAGGAAGCCTACGACGTTCTTTCGGACGAGAAAAAACGTAAGGTGTTTGACCGTTTTGGTTATTATGCCGACAATTTGGACGTGAACTCACCTTTCGGTGCGGGCGCGAGTGCGACAGGCGGCGCGGGCGGTTTCGACTTTTCAGGTTTTGACTTTGAGCCGGGCGGAAGTGGCAACTCATCGAGTTTCCGGGATATTTTCTCAGACCTTTTTGGCGGCGGAGGTAACAGAACAACCGCCCGCGAACCTGAATTGCCGCGAGCAACGCCGAAAAAAGGCGCGGATATTGAAATGCCTCTGGCGTTGAGTTTTGAAGAAGCGGTAATAGGTTTAACTACAAATATTACAGTTAATCGAAGTGAGCAATGTTCGCGCTGCCAGGGTGCGGGCGACACAGGCGGCACAATCGTTACTTGCCCGACTTGTAAGGGAACGGGACAAGTGCAGAGAAGCGGCGGACGGCTGCAATTTGCGCAGCCTTGTCCTGATTGCGCGGGAACGGGTCGCCGACGCGAGCCGTGTTCGCAGTGTCACGGTAAAGGTGTTACGCCGAAAACTGAACAAGTCAAAGTTCGCATTCCGGCAGGCGTTGATACCGGTTCGCGCGTGCGGATTCCGAAAAAAGGACAAGGCGGAAGACTGGGCGCGGAACCCGGCGATTTGTTTATTATCACCAACGTCGGCAAGCACAGATTTTTTACACGAAAGGGCGATAATATTTACGTTACCGTTCCGATAACCGTGCCGGAAGCCGCGCTCGGCGCGAAGATTGAAGTTCCGACCGTCGAAGGCAGAGCGCAACTGAAAATTCCTGCGGGAACCGAATCCGGTCAAAAGTTTCGCCTTCGTGAACGCGGTTTCCCTTCTTTGAGAAATCCGAGTTTGCGCGGCGACCAGTTTATCGAAGTTCAAATAGCTCTGCCGCGTGTCATCAGCGAAGAAACGAAGGAGATTTTACGCGAGTTTGAAAAGGCGAATGCGGAAAATCCGCGTCGGGCAATGGGTTTAGAATGACATTGAACATTTATCATTTATCATTTGCCAAGTAAATTAGGCTTCAAATGATAAATGTTCAATGATAAATGATAAATGAAAAGGAAAATAAAAACTTACACTATCAGCGCGGTGGCGGAGCTTTTCGAGATTCATCCGCAAACTCTGCGGCTTTATGAACGCGAAGGCTTACTCAAACCTTCGCGCTCTGACGGCAACACGCGCCTCTATGAAGATGCCGACATCGAGCGGCTAGAGATAATTTTATCTCTGACCAGAGATTTGGGCGTGAATCTGGCGGGCGTGGAAATTATTCTCAATATGCGCGAAAAGATGAACCAGATGCAGCACGAATTCGAGCGATTCTTCGAGTATCTGCAAACTCACGCCGATGAATTTGCAAGCCAAAGCAAGATTTTCTCCGACTCGGAAGCATTAATTCCGGTTTCGCGTGTCAGTGTTCTGAAATTTAGTCGTCAAATTAAAGAAGACGAATAATTCATCTGATTTTAATCCTAAAATTCACCTTTCCTCTTTACATATACACCGCTTTTAAGGCAAAATACTTCGTTCACATCCCCTATAATAATCATTTTCAGGAGAAGTATAATGAAAAGTATTTTTGGAAGGCTCACGTCTGTAGTTTTTGTTTTGTGTTTATTGTTTTTTGCTTTTACCTGTACAAGTTTTGCCCAAGACCTCGACGATGTAACAATTAGCGGAAGAATTGTTGATGCAAACGATTTAGCTATTGTTGGCGCAACAGTAACGGCAACTCTTATTGAAACCGGCGTGGAACGTTCCGTAACTACTAACGACGAAGGGCGTTACCGGTTTGTCGAACTTCGACCGGGAACATACACGGTTAAATCTACATCCCAAGGTTTCGGGATTCAGGAAAAAACAAATCTCGTGACGATTGCGGGGCAGAATGTTCAACTCGATTTTTCGCTTTCGCCTGCAGGAGTAACAGCGGAACAGACAATCACTATTGAAGAAGATTCATCGGCGGTTGATACAACACGCACCGTTGTCGGCGGAACGGTTACACAGCGGGAAATCGAAGAGCTTCCGAATAATACACGCTCGCCGCTCGACTTTGTTTTTACATTGGGCGGCGTGGCGGAAGAACCGCTTTCCGTCCGCGATGCCGCTGAAGACCGCGCCCGCAACGGCGGCGATTCCAGCAATGACCCGCGTCCCTCTCCGACTGAAGCAGGTATTTTTTCATTGTCAGGCGGCGCTGCTTACTCAAATAATATAACGATTGACGGACTTGATAATAACGATGACCGACTTGCACAAGACCGTTTCCAACCCTCAATAGATTCAATCGCCGAAGTTCAGGTTATTACCAATCAATTTTCAGCCGAATACGGTCGCGCTTCCGGCGGGCGCGTCAATCTTAGAACACGCGGCGGAACGAAAAAGTTTCGCGGACGCGCTTATTTGTATTATCGTGACGATGCTTTGAACGCTAATACCTTTAATAACAACCGGCGCGGCTTGGAACGATTACCGTTCACCGAATATAATCCGGGTTTTACGTTTGGCGGTCCGATTCCTTTCGGTTACTTCAAAGACAAAACCTTTTTCTTTACGGCTTACGAATTTAACAATCTTCAGGATACGACATTGATTGATACGCTCGTTCCGGTTCTGCAAAATCCGAATTTTGCTTTACCCGCTTCAAACGGCGGCTCGCCGCGTACCGAATTGCCCCCGTCGGGATTTCCCAACAATCCAGTCGCTCAATTCGCGCCGTTTACGCAAACGATTCCGACACCTTCGCGCAAGCATCTTTTTTCGACCAGAATCGACCATAATTTTACCGATAAACACAATGTAACCTTTAATTACGAGTATGGCACTTCGCGTAGTTCGCGCCAATTTCGCGCTGCTACCAGCCGTCTCGAAGAAACGCTTTTGGGACCGACACGCGACACCGACGCTTACAAATTCACTGATAACTACGTTTTTACCTCAAAATTAGTCAACCAATTCCGCTTCCAATTTTCGCGTTTTGAGCCGAAGTTTGTTGCGGCTAATCCGCTTGACCCGGTTGTTCTCATTACTCTAGCCGACACTTTAAGCGGCGATGAGAGTCGAAGCGGAACTTTGATTGCCGGAAACTCGACTACCGCGAGTAATTTCAGTTTTCCCGGCACGCGCAAGGAAACGCGCTATCAATTTCAGGAAACGCTCAACGCCGTAACGGGCAAGCATTCCTTAAAATTCGGCGCGGACGTGCAAAACATCAAATCGGACTTTCTTGATTTGCAGGATGCGACAGGCACTTTCAATTTCCAAACGGTTAATCTTTTTCTCAATAACAATGTTACGCAGTATCGCCGTAACTTCGGCAGACAAACCGGACAGGATAATACTTATTACGGATTCTTTTTTCAGGACGAATGGCGCGCGCTTTCAAATCTAACCGTCAGTCTGGGGTTGCGCTACGAAAGAGAAACTATTATCGGGGATAAAAACAATTTCGGACCGCGCGTCGCTCTTGCTTACGCTCCGTTTAAGGACGGCAAAGGCGTTTTTCGCGTTGGCGGCGGTATTTTTTATAACCGCGTTCTGCTCCGCACATTTGACGACGCGAATTTAAGTGAAACACGCCAGGGTTATAATACCAACTCCATCGTCGTTTCAGGATTTTTTACCAGCCAAAACTTTCGCTGTTACAATCCGACAGACCCTGAATACAACAATGCGCGTTGTCAGGTTCTCCGACGAGTCGCCTTCCCAAATCCTTTGTCGCGCGATGAACTTGTCGCCATCGAAACACAACTCAGGCAAGCCGGAGTATTGACGGCGACGCAAACCGGATTTTCAACGCCCGCCAACAATCTCCGGCGCATTGACCCGACTTTAAAAGTTCCCGAAAGTTATCAATTCAATGCCGGATTCGAGCGTGAAATCGCTAACCGACTTGTGTTTGAAACAAATTATACTTATAACAAAACGATTCGGCTGTTCCGTGAATTTAACGCCAATGCTTATAACCTGCCGGACGGATTCCGCGACTTCAATGATTTTCTGGTAAATGGTTTCAGCAGCCCGACAGTGCGCTTCGTGAACGGCGACCCGAATGACCTGGTTGGAACATCAACGACAGGCACTGTAACGACGGTAAATCTTGCTTCTCGCAATTCTTCCACAGCTGCCGGAACGCCGATCGCCCGTGCCAGAGCGGTATTGGAGTCGCTCGGACGCAGGCTCGGTCCCGGATTTCCGACGCAGATTGACCAGGTCGCATCGACCGGAAGCTCGGTATATAACGGTTTGACCGTCGAATTGCGCCGCCGTTTGAGCAAAATCGGCAGCGGATTTAGCGCGTCGTTTCGCGCCGTCTATACCCTTTCTAAGTTAAGAGACGATGGTATTGTCAATACCAGTAATCCGCAGGATATATTTAATTTCAGGTCGGATTTTACTCGCTCTATCCAGGACCGCCGACACCGTTTTGCATTCTCCGGCACATTTGAAACGCCCTCTTGGTTAGGCGGTTTAGATTTCTCGCCACTTCTGCGGCTCGGCTCGAGCGCGCCGTTCAACATTTCAAGCGGAACGGGCATTGCAAATGACCGAAATCTCGATGATGTTTCGACCGACCGACCGAATTTCAGCGGTAATCTGAACGACCTGCGCTTTCGTGAACGCGGCACGACTTTTCCGCGTGATGTTTTCAACCAATTCACGTTTGCTCCAATCGGCAGTTCGGGAAATCTGCCGCGCAACGCCGGAATTGGTCCGGGGCTTTTTCTGTTTGATATGAACATCAGCCGGACATTTCGTTTTACGGAACGCTTGCGGCTGCGTCCGAATATTGAGATTGGTAATGTGTTTAACGCGACCGTATTTACATTCGGCTCGGAATTTATTAATTTCAATCCGACAAACACCGAACAGCGTGTGAGTTTTGAAGAGAACTTCCTTGTGCCGCAGCGCACGTCTCGCCCGCGCACGATTCGACTCGGAATTAGATTAGATTTCTAAATAAAATCTTGAAATTAACTTTTTGGCGAGATTGTTTTTCGTAAGCAATCTCGCTTTTTCATTCTTTAGAACAAAAATTTTAATGTTCAATTGCAAGCATATGTGAAAATTTTGAAATGTTAAACAAGTTTGCTCAGAAATGAATTGTGAATGAAATTTTAGAACAACTGACAATTCCTTTTACGCAAAGTTCTATCGAATCGATTTTGCCATGTTGTCAGCAACACCAATTTTCTGCTCTACGTTTTAACTGAACTCGATAACGTAAGAGCAGAAAGCAAGGCTTACGAAACTTAGAGCCTGTTATGAACTCTTGAGATGAATTTGATAGATTTATCGGATGAGTCGAAAAGGTTATCCGAGTGATGTTTCTGATGATGAATGGGCGTTGGTTGCGCCGTATTTGACCTTGATGAGTGAAGCTGCGCCGCAGCGTGAGCATAGCTTGCGCGAAGTCTTTAACGGCTTGCGGTGGATGATTCGCACCGGCGCGCCGTGGCGGTTGATGCCGAACGATTTGCCGCCGTGGTTTACGGTCTATCAGCAAGCACAGCGATGGCTCAAAGCCGGAGTATTTGAAGCGATAGTCAATGATTTGCGGGAGATTTTGCGAATCGCGGCAGGGAAAAAGGCGCGCACCGTCGGCGGTGATTTTCGATTCGCGCACCTTGCAGTCGTCGCCGGAATCGGGAGGTCGGGCGGAATATGACGGAGCGAAAAGACGGAAAGGGAGCAAAACGCATATCGCGGTCGATACGTTGGGAAACCTGCTCGCGTTGCTCGTGGCACCGGCGAATGAGCAGGATCGGGCGCAAGTCGGAGCGTTGGCGGCACAGGTGCGGGAAGTGACGGGCGCAGCGGTCGAGTTGGCGTATGTTGACCAAGGTTACACGGGCGAGACGGCCGCCGCAGCCGAAGCGCACGGAATGAAACTGGAAGTTATCAAGTTGGCGGAGGCGAAAAAAGGTTTTGTGCTATTACCGGGCTTTGTTGCATAAATAATTTGTTATTTTTCAATAGTTTAAGTAATCAATAAATGCCAAAATAACGCCAAAACAGCAATTTTCTGGTTTTTGTATTTTCTAAACTCTTGAAAACAAATGAGTAATTTATGCAACAAAGCCCTATTACCGCGTCGGTGGGTGGTCGAGCGCAGTTTCGGCTGGGCGGCACGCTTCCGGCGATTGGCACGAGATTATGAACGGCTGCCGGAAACCTTGGCGGGACTGCATTTTCTGGCATTTGCGGTGCTGATGCTCAAACGATTCACCGATCTGATGGCTTGAAGTTCACAACAGGCTCTAGATACCGAAGATTTTTAGAAATAATGAATTAGGAATGGTGAATGATGAATGTAATACCAAGTTGCGTTAATAGGATGATATAGGATAAAAGTTAAAAATGCCCAAAAAATTAACTTTAGAAAATCACTTAACAAAAGAGCAATTACGAAGGAAATACTTGAGTTGTCAGCATTCGCA